>OGGH01000088.1_pt1 | contig 94074 bp, 70 predicted proteins | sample 1571161 | NCBI WGS metagenome assembly OGGH01 (sample SAMEA2582053, study PRJEB24529) | metagenome | biome: Human gut stool | place: China | collected 2011 | reverse complement strand
AACTTCTGGAGCAGCTGATCGGCAGTGACGCAGATATTCTGATCTGCACAAAGTCTGATCTTGTGGTACGGGATATTGATCTGCTGAAAAAGCTTGGACGAGTAACCGTTTCATGGTCGATCAACACACTGGATGAAAATTTCAAGAACGATATGGACTCTGCTTCGAGCATTGAGCGGCGCATCGCTGCTATGAAGCAGGTATATGACGCAGGGATCCGTACAGTTTGTTTCGTATCCCCGGTATTTCCCGGCATCACGGACTTTGAAGCCATCTTTGAGCGGGTAAAGGATCAGTGTGATTTGTTTTGGCTCGAAAACCTCAATCTTCGGGGCGGCTTCAAAAAGACGATCATGGATTATATCGCCGGAAAATATCCTGACCTTGTACCGCTTTACGATGAAATCTATAACAAGCATAACCGCAGCTACTTTGAAGCACTTGAAGTAAAAGCTGAGGAAATGGCTAAGAAGTATGATTGTCCCTTTGTGGATAATGAAATGCCTTATGGCAGAGTCCCGCAGGGACATCCGGTAATCGTGGATTATTTCTATCATGAGGAAATCCGAGGGACAGAGAATACCGGAAAAAGAAATCGTTAACAGTAATTTTGCGGAGAGGAACAGAATGGACACAACGCTACAAGATACTCTTTTTTTCTTTGACCGGCATCAAGCTGTCTATCCGCTGTATGAGTGCTTTCAGGAAAAGCTGCTTGCCAGATTCCCTGAAAGCCGAATCAAAGTGCAAAAATCCCAAATTTCATACTGCAATCGCCACCATTATGCCTGTGTGTCCTTCTTGACGGTAAAAAAGAAATCAGAACTGCCCGAAGACTATTTTGTGCTGACGCTGGGGCTGTCCGCACCGCTGGAATCTGACCGGGTGGCGGCAAAAACCGAGCCGTATCCGGGACGGTGGACAACACATTTTGTCATCAGCAGTCCATCCGATTTGGACGAGAAATTATTTGATTGGATCGAACTGGCATACAGTTTTGCTCAGGAAAAATGATGCAGTACAATTCTAAGGTAACACCGCACAAATGAGGTGGTCGGCTAACGTATGGATTTTTCGTCAGATGCAAATGCAAATTTCGAAGGTTTATTGGCGGTACATCGAGGAATTTGCATGCCGCAGATGGCGGAAAAGACATCGCCAGACGCGCCGCCGAATTGCACGGCGGTGCCTTTATCAAACTGCCGTTTGTGTCAGGTTTTTTTACACCGGCTGCGGTTTGTTTATTGTATTCCGGGGAAAATCGGGGTATCATACAGGCACGAAGCGAGATGAAGCGCGCTTCGGATGAACAATAATTTTTCTCCACTGCGTCTGATTGAAGGAGGACGAACTTATGTATTATTCCAGCGGTAACTATGAAGCCTTTGCCCATCCCAAGAAGCCGGAAGGCGTTGACCACAAGAGCGCCTATATTGTCGGCGCAGGTCTGGCATCCCTGACGGCGGCGTGCTATCTGGTGCGCGACGGTCAGATGAAGGGCGAGCACATCCACATTTTCGAGAAAGACCCGGTGTCCGGCGGCGCGTGCGACGGTCGGAAGTATGATGTCGGCTACATGATGCGCGGCGGCCGCGAAATGGACAACCACTTCGAGGTCATGTGGGATTTGCTCCGCTCCATCCCGTCTATTGAGACCGAAGGCGCAAGCGTGCTGGACGAGTATTACTGGCTGAACAAGGAAGACCCGAACTTCTCCCTGTGCCGCGCGACCGAAAAGCAGGGGCAGGATGCCCACACGGACGGCAAGTTCGCCATCTCCGACAAGGGCGCGATGGAAATCATGCACCTTTTCTTCACGCCGGATGAGCAGCTGTATGACAAGCGTATCACCGATGTTTTCGACGACGAGGTGTTTTCCTCCAACTTCTGGATGTACTGGCGCACGATGTTCGCCTTCGAGAACTGGCACAGCGCGCTGGAAATGAAGCTCTATATCAAGCGCTTCATCCACCACATCGGCGGTCTGCCGGACTTCAAGGCATTGCGCTTCACCCGCTATAACCAGTATGAATCCATCATCCTGCCGATGGAGAAGTACTTGAAGGAGCATGGCGTGCAGTTCCACTACGCCACGAAGGTGACGGATGTCCGCTTCGACGTTACCGCGACGCGCAAGCAGGCCTCCTCCATCACCGTGGAGCATGATGGGCAGACCGACGTGATCGACCTGACCGAAAACGACCTGCTGTTCATCACCAACGGCGGCTGCGTCGAAAGCAGCACCTACGGCAGCCAGAACACTCCCGCGCTCTTTGACCCGGAGCTGAAGCCCGGCAACGGCTGGGATTTGTGGAAGAAGATTGCCGCGCAGGACGCTTCGTTCGGCCGTCCGGAAAAGTTCTGCTACGATCCGGAGCAGAGCAACTGGATGAGCGCGACCGTCACCACGCTGGACGACAAGATTCCGCAGTATATCCAGAAGATCTGCAAGCGTGATCCCTTCTCCGGCCATACCGTCACCGGCGGCATCGTAACCGTGAAGGACTCCAGCTGGCTGATGTCCTGGACGCTGAACCGTCAGCAGCAGTTCCGCGATCAGCCGAAGAATCAGCTGTGCGTGTGGGTGTACGGTCTGTTCTCCGATAAGCCCGGCGACTATGTGAAGAAGCCCATGCGTGACTGCACCGGCAAGGAAATCTGCATGGAGTGGCTGTACCACATGGGCGTGCCCGAAAGCGAAATCAAGGAGCTGGCGGAGCACAGCGCGAATACGGTGCCGGTCATGATGCCTTACATCACGGCGTTCTTCATGCCGCGTACAGCGGGCGACCGTCCGGACGTTGTGCCGAAAGGGGCTGTGAACTTCGCGTTCCTCGGTCAGTTCGCGGAGGTGCCGCGTGACACCATCTTCACCACGGAGTACTCCATGCGTACCGCGATGGTTGCCGTGTACACGCTGCTGAACGTTGACCGCGGCGTTCCGGAGGTCTGGGGCAGCACCTACGACATCCGCGACCTGCTGAACGCGACGGTGCAGCTGCGCGACGGCAAGAAGATTACCGACTTGGATCTGCCGCTGATGGAGCGCTTGGCGCTGAAGGAAGTGCTGAAGAAGATTTCCGGCACGGACATCGAGAAGCTGCTCAAGGAATATCACTGCATCTAAGGGATTTGCCCCCGCTGTCTGGATTGGCAGCGGGGGATTTTTTTTCGTGTTTCGCGTGATTTCCACATAAACATTGCTTTGTCATGCAGAGAGTTTCGCGTCTGCGGACGCGACAAGGGGGCAATGAAAACAGACGAATGTCTGCGGTCGCCCCCTTGACCCCTTCGCCCGCCACCCATGTTACTTGTTTTTTATCGAAACTATCATTTGTGTAGTTAGCTTTCCTTTCGTCTTTTCAAGCTACGGCATAATTCAACCGCAAATAACCCCAAAAGTGGCGGCGCCGAAGGTTTCCAAAGGGCGATCGCAGACTTCGCCTGTTTTCATCGCCCTTTGGTCGCCTCCGCAGAGGCGAAACCCCTGCATGATAAGCACAAATCTATGCGAAAATCAGATTCCCGAAAAAATCCGCAAAAAAATAAATTTTTTTTGAAAAGCAAGCAGGAAAATTGCAAAATACGTCGAATATAAATACTGTCAGAGTTTTTGACGCTGACCAAATGCGGGAATGGCGGAATTGGCAGACGCGCTAGATTCAGGTTCTAGTGAGGGCTAACTTCATGCAGGTTCAAGTCCTGTTTCCCGCACGAAAGAAAGACATCCGGGCTGGTTGCTCCATAGGCGGGCAAACGGTTCGGATGTTTTTTTGTAATCGGATGTAACGTTTGGCGTTTTCGCGCGACTAACTTCATGAAGGGAGGTGCTGGAGATGCTTGACGCAGAAGAAGCATATCAGCAGTACCGAGACATGGTGTACGGCTACCTGATCCGCCTGTGCCGCGATCGTGACCTTGCGGAGGAACTCACGCAGGAAACGTTCTATCAGGCGGTAAAGAACCGGAAGCAGTACAAGGGAAAAAGCGAAATCGGCACATGGCTCTGCGCGATTGCACGGAATCAGTTTCTGCGCATCATGCGCAGGCGGTCGCCGCTGCCCCTCGACAACGTGCCGGAGCAGTCCGTCCCGGATTTCACGGAGATGGTCGCGGAACACAGTCTCGCCCTGAGTGCGCATCAAGCTCTCCACCGTCTGCCGGAACCGTATCGCGAGGTGTTCACGCTGAAAACCTTCTGCGAATTGTCCAGCAAGGAGATTGCGGCGCTGTTCGGGAAATCCGAAAGCTGGGCGCGCGTAACGGCGTACCGGGCGAAGCTGATGCTACTGGACGCGATGAAAGGAGAATGCAAGGAATGAAGCAGGAATGTGAAATCGTCCGCGACCTGATGCCGCTGGTGCTGGATGATGTCGCCAGCGACGGGAGCAAGCACATGGTGTCGGCGCATGTGCAGACGTGCGCGCAATGTGCCGCATACATGAATCAGCTCAAAGCTGACCTGCCCGCCGGAAAGAAAAGCGAGTTGGATTCGCGCGCCACGTTCGACGCCGCCGCCCAGACGCTGCGGAAGCAGAAGCGCCGCCGCACCCTCCGCAATATCCTGCTGGGTGCGCTGATTGTGTGCATCCTTGGGCTGGCAAATCTATACTGCTTCGATTGGCTGATGAACGAAACGCGCCCGATTCCGACGAGCGAGTACGGGATTCAGCTGGCCCAGCTGGCGGACGGCAGACTTGTCACATCGTTCGACTATCACGAAAGCATGACCCCACTCTACGTCAAGCAGCAGCAGGTGACGGAGACGGCAGCTGACGGAAGCCGCGCCGAAATCCTCTATCTCTATGCCGAAAAGCATATCGTGCCGCAGACGGCAAGCACGCCTATGCAAAACACCGGCTTCACGCTCGATTCCGGCTGGCAGACGACGACGGCGGAGATTCGGCAGGGTACGCCGGAGGAGTATCAGGTGCTGTGGCGGCAGGAGGATGAGGATGCGGCGATTCCGACAGCGTCGCCAGAGATGGAAGCATATTACGCATGGGAAGCGGTGCTGACACAGCTTTGGTCGCAGCACTCGGAAAGCGCGGATGGAAAAGCGGGCTTCCCCGGCGTGAATGGAGAACGCTACACTTTGGCAATCCACCACGCGGACGCGCTGGCGGCGTGCGTCCCGGAGTGGCAGCCGCGGGTCACGCCGCAGTATCTGCTGCTGGATGATGAGACGATTCAGTGGATTTTAGCGGGAGTGGCGGAGGAAGTCGAATCAAATGACCCGTGAGCAGTTTCTCTCCCAATAGACCGGGGAATGGTCGCCATCCGACGGGCGTGAAGCGCGATTTGGCATGTACAAAAAAGAAGGTTCGGCGTATGCGCTGATTGGCGAATATGCCACGCCGCAGGAAGCGCTGGCGCAATGCCGCATTCAAGGAATGACTTTGGGCGACATTCTCGAAGATGAATCGACAGAATTGCTTGGGCATGACTAAAGTGGAAAATGATAGCAGCTTTCCTGAAAGGGGAAGCTGTTTTTTACAGCAGATAAATGCCTATTATACTATTTCCAGATAAGAATGCGCCAAGATGCGCCGCGAATTTTTCATTCTGGCTAACGTGAATGGAACGCAGCGTAGCAGCGCTACGCTAAGTGGAATGAGCGGACGCCAGAAGGGAAAAGGCGCAAGCAGATGGCGCAGGTGAATCTGGAAATAGTATTAAATGGAAAAGATGAATCTCTTTCGCGCATTGCAAAACCCGCGCATCTGTGCTATCATGTCGATACAGGCTGAAAATCAGCCAGCAAGGAGGAGAATTTCCATGTATACGCATCAGGGTGACAAGGTCGCGGGTTTGACCGTAGCTTATATCGGCGGCGGCTCGCGCGGATGGGCATGGGGTTTCATGCGCGACATTATTTCCGACGGGCAAATCAGCGGCACGGTACGGCTGTACGACATTGACCGCGAGGCGGCGGAGCGCAATCAGAAAATCGGCACGATGCTGGCGGCGCATCCCGACGCGGCATCCAAGTGGGCGTTTGTGGTCAGCAATTCCTTGCAGGAGGCGCTCACGGGGGCGGATTTCGTCGTCATCAGCATTCTGCCGGGGACGTTTGCGCACATGCGCGGCGATGTACACCTGCCGGAGCGGGTCGGCGTATATCAGTCCGTGGGCGACACGGTGGGCGCAGGCGGCTTCATGCGGGCAATGCGCACAATTCCGATGTTTGTCGAGATTGCCGAAGCGATTCGCGACTTCGCGCCGAACGCATTTGTCATCAACTATACGAACCCGATGACGCTTTGCGTGCGGACGCTGTACGAGGTATTCCCGCAGGTAAAGGCGTTCGGCTGCTGCCACGAGGTGTTCGGCACGCAGAAGGTGCTGTGCGCGATGCTGGATAAGCAGGAGCACATTCCCGGCGTGAAGCGGCAGGACTTGTACACCACTGTCACCGGCATTAACCACTTCACTTGGATTACCTCTGCCAGCTATCAGGGCATGGACTTGATGCCGCTGTACGCCCGCTTTGTGGAGGAGCATCCCGAAGGCATTCAGCTGGGGTCGGACAATTGGATGAACAGCCATTTCGCGTGCGCGCACAAGGTCAAGTTCGACCTGTTCCAGCGTTACGGGGCGATTGCGGCGGCGGGCGACCGCCATCTGGTGGAATTCCTGCCGCAGTGGTATCTGCACAGCCCGGAGACGGCGCACCAGTGGAAATTTGACCTGACGCCCGTGTCTTGGCGCGAGGATGACCTGAAGAAGCGTATGCAGCGCTCGGACGACCTGCTCAGCGGAAAAGAGCCGCTTGACCTTACGCCGTCGGGCGAAGAAGGGCATCTGCTGCTCAAGGCGCTGCTGGGGCTGGGGAACATGGTCAGCAACGTGAACGTGCCGAATCAGGGGCAGATTCTGAACCTGCCGATTGGCGCGGTGGTGGAGACAAACGCGCTGTTCTCGCGCGGGCGCATCGACCCGATCTGCGCGGGCGACATGCCGTCGAACATCCTGCCGCTGGTAGCGCGCCACGTCTACAATCAGGAAAACACCTTGCAGGCTGCGCTGCGCTGCGACCGCAAGCTGGGCTTCTCCACGTTCATGAACGACCCGCAATTGGGCGGCGTGACGCTGGAGGACGGGCAGAAGCTCTTCGACGACATGCTGCTGCATCAGCGGGATGTGCTGCCGAAGGGATGGTTTGAATAAATGAAAATCAAGCGCTGGCATGTTGCTGTACTGGCACTTTTCGTACTGCTCTGCGGCGCGCTCTTCTACCATTTCTACACGGAACGCATCTCGAACGAGGCACTTCAAGCGGTTGATTTCCAAGCGCTGCGGGCGCACACCGCCGAACTGTTGGAAAACGGCTTTCGGGCGAATGACCAGCTGTTTTCGTCGGATTATTACGATGTGCGCCCGGACAGCACCTGCTACATTTGGCTGAATGGATCAGAGAATGATGCGGATACCCCCGTGTCTGTGGCGACGGGCTATCTCAATATCCGCAAATCGAGTCCGGATGCGGAAAATAAATGGATGCTGCGGGTTGATCTCTGGCAGGAGGGCGGCGCGCGGGTACGCATGGATGTGGATGCCAAAACGAGATGGGAGTGCGTCAAGCTGATGAATCAGCGTATTGTGACGCTGTTTACAGAATTCCGCATTCCGTAAACGGAGGATTTGCATGAAGCTCAGGCGAATGTTGGCACTCACACTGGTGCTGATGACGCTGATGACCGCGGCGCTGGCGGCGGATGACCTCGGTCTGTACTATATCGGGGACGAAGCCACCCCGGAGAACCTGACGGGTCACACACGCATTTACAACGCGGTGGATGCCGCACCGGGCTGGCGCTACGGTTTCGTGGCATACTTGACGGACGGCACACGCGTATACAGCGATTCCTCTGCGGCGCAGGAGGGCGCTGTGTCCTTCGATATTCCGGAGGAAACGCAGTATCTGTACTTCGTCGTGCTGGGCGCGCCAGAAAGCTATCAGGTGCACGTGTGGGACAACGATGAAGCGACAGATGCGCAGATGCCGTTTGAGATTCGGGTGGAATGGGGAAAGTGAAAATAGTATAGCATACGAGAACCCGCTGCCCATCCCTGCATTGGGGGTGAACAGCGGGTCTTTACGTTATATCCCTTACAAAACCGTCAAATCTTCCTTCTCGCAAGCGGCAATCGCGCCGTCATGCCCGATGACGCACACGCCGCCGTCTTTCGCCATCTGATCAAGCACGTCGCACCACGTCAGCAGAGCGTCCTTGGTGGTGGAGAGCATTTCCGCGCGCTCACGGCAGAGATCCTCCGGCGTGATGCCGCACAGCAGGTTTTCGTCGCTGACAAGAATCTGATTCTCCGACCCCAGCGGCGGTTCGCTTTCACCGACGGTGGAAATGATGTACTTGTCAATCCGTTCGTCGCCCGCCACGAAGTCACGCAGACCCTTCGACATGCTGCGGTTGATGCCCAGCGTACGCGCCGGGGAGGGGTCGCGGTAGGAGTAAGTGACCATGCGCCCCGTCTCGCTGGTGTTCAGCCCTGCGCCGTATGCGCCACCCTGCACGCGGACTTCGTTCCACAGGTAGCTTAGGGACAGGATGTTGCTCATCACGCGCGCAATACCGCTGTACACCTTGCCCGCACGGCGGTAATCATATCCCAGCGACGCAAAGCTGATCTGCGACGGGATGCGGTAGGCGCACTTGGCAGGCAGGTCGCTGACATACGGCGCGGCATCCGGGATGGGCGTGCCGACCGGGTAGGCGGAGAGAATCGCGGCGGGGTCAAGCGCCTTATTCGTGGACAGGCTGAACGTGACGCGGGACTGCACCGCGCTGTCCTTGCTGAACCGCTCGCAGAGGGCAAGGAAATCCGGGTACTGTGCGTCGAAATTCTCCGCCAGCGCCTTCTGCACCATGCAGGCACTCAGACCGTTCAAGGCTTCCCGCGCTGCCGAGGCCGCGCTCATCGTCGCCGATGCGGCGTACATTGCCATCCTGTGGCCGTCGCTGATGACCTTTTGCTTCGCCATCTCGCTCAACTGGAGAATCAGCGTCTGCACACGCGCCCTGTCGTCAAAGCACGTTTCGGTCAGAATTTCCCGCACGAGCGCGGCTGCCTTGTCCACGTTCGCATCCAGCACGGAGCAGCTCACGTCCAGCACGGGCGTCGCCATTTCCGCACAGCGGGACATGACGCGCAGCTGGAACGTCAGCTTGCCGATATCGCGCTTGATGGCTTGGAAGAGGGACAGCGAATCGTGACGCTTCGTCGGCAGCTTGCCCAGCAGTTCGGGCAGTATCGACAGGCGCTTGAGTTCATCCAGGGTGAAATCGGTCAGGGAGATATACCAGTGCATGATGGTGATGCCGTTCATGGACAGATCATGCGTGATGACCTTCGCCGCGCCGCACTGCGCTTCCGCCGCGGGAATCAGCAGCGGGTCTGCGCTGATTTCGCTCAAGGGCAGCACGGGCAGCGTTGCCAGCTGCTCGGCGGTGTCGGGGGTCTGCTGCCACGCGGTCAGCTTCTCGTTCTGCACGCGCAGCGCTTCCTTGTCCGCGTCCGTCCACGATGCCTGAATCGCCTGCAGGCGCTCCGTTTCCTCCGCGCGGAGCTCGTCGCCCTGCGTGTGGGACGGCACGGTGCGGATGATGCTCATCGTGCTTTCATCCAGCAGAAGTTCTGCCATCAGGCGGTCAAAGTCATCGCCTGCCGCCATTTCCCGCAGCTTTTGATAACGCTCTTCGGACAGGAGCGGCTGCATCGGGTCGCCGCCGTAAAGCCACGCGTCAAGCGCATGGATGCAGCGGAGCAGCCCCGACGGTTCGCCCGGCTGACGGGCAGAAAACTCGCTGCTGTTGATGGAGGCAGTCAGCGCTTCCTTGTCCAGCCCGGTTTTAACCAGCTGCTGCACGGTGTCGCGGATCATCTGGCGCAGTTCCTGCTCACTGCCATCGGCAATGTTGCGCAGGGTCAGCATCATGTACGGCTGCGCCATCGCGTTGTCCAGAGACATGCCTACATCCTGACACTTGCCCGTCGCCAGCAGCGCCTTCTTCAGCGGCGCGTCATTGCTGCCCGTCAGCACATCAAAGAGGATTTCCGTCGCCGTGACGCGCACCGTATCCGACCACGGCGCGACAATCTTCGCCAGCGTCAGCATGGTCTTGTCGGCAGTATCCTCCTCGGCGCCGATTTCATACGCCTGTTCCGCTTCAGCGGCGAAGGGCTTCTGCATGGGGATTTCGTGCTTCTCGTCCAGGCGGTCGAAGCGGCTCAGGTACTCCTCCGCCAGCGTCAGCACCTTGTCCAGCGGAATCGCGCCATCAAGGAAAATGCGCGCGTTCGACGGATGATAATAGCGGCGGTACATGCGCAGGAACTGCTCGTAGGTCAGGTCGGGGATGTGCTTCGGGTCGCCGCCGGAATTCCAGCCGTAGCAGTTGGCCGGGAAGAGGACATCCAGCGTCTTCTGGTAAATCTGCTCGTCCACATCGCTCATGGCGCCCTTCATCTCGTTGAACACAACGCCCTTGTACAGCGGCGCGCCGTTTTCGTCCAGCTCGATGTGCCATCCTTCCTGATAGAAGATGTTCGGGTCTTGCAGGATGCGCGGCGCGAACACCGCGTCCAGATACACTTCCGTCAGGTTCAGGAAGTCCTGCTCGTTGCGGCTGGAGACGGGGTAAATCGTCTTGTCGGGGAAGGTCATCGCGTTCAGGAACGTGTACATGCTGCTCTTGAGCAATTCGACAAACGGCTCGCGGACGGGATACTTGGCGCTGCCGCAGAGGACAGAATGTTCCAGAATGTGGAATACACCGGTCGAATCCTCCGGCAGGGTCTTAAACGCGACGCAGAACGTCTTGTTCACCTCGCCGTTATCCACCCAAACCAGCTGTGCGCCGGTCTTTTTGTGGTGCATTTCCACCATCTGCCCGTGCAGCTCTTCGCTTTCGCGCACGCGGTCAACGCAAAAGCCGTGACGCGCCGCAGTTTCGTTCAGATTCATCATGGGGAACTCCTTTCCCTGTGACCCCAGGCGGGTCATTCATTTCCTTTATCATAGCACAACGGGCAGTTGAGTACAAGCGAGAATTGGCTGATTTTTGTCAAACGGTTATCGAATGCGCAGAAGTTCCGAAACATCCTTGCGCTTGGGGGCGGCAGGAGATTCCGCAGGCACGCCAATCGGAATCAGCGCCGACACGCTCTCCGTTTCCGGCAGATTCAGCACGGCCTTGACCTTCCCTTCATCATAAATGCCGAGGATGACCGTGCCAAGCCCCGCATCATGCGCGGCGACGCAGAAGGCTTCCGCCGCCAGACCCGCATCGAAGGACTGCCAGTGCGTCCCTTTGCTGGTGCTAAACGAGCCGTCGCGTTCGTAGCCGCTGCGGTCGTTCACGGTCGTGAGGACAACCAGCGCGGGCGCGCCGTGCAGGGTATCGATGTTCTTTTGAAAGCCCATCGTGCATTCGTCCGCTACGCGGTCAATTTCCTCGCGCTTGGTCAGCAGGGTGTAGCGGGTGGTCTGGGAGTTCTTCCAGCTGGGCGCATACGCAGCGACGGCGACGATAGCGCGGATGGTGTCGGGCGACACGGGCGTTGGCTGGAACTTGCGAATGGAACGGCGGGCGGTAAGAGCGTTGCTCATGAGGGGTGTCCTCCTTATCAGCATATAAATGGATTTTGTGGATTTCGAGACGTGATTCATCGGGTTTTGTAATGCTTCCATGCCGATTATACTATTTCCAGATAAGAATGCGCCGCGAATCTTTCATTCTGGCGAACGTGAATGAAACACAGCGTAGCAGCGCTACGCTAAGTGGAATGAGCGGATGCCAGAAGGGAAAAGGCGCAAGCAGATAGCGCAGGTGAATCTGGAAATAGTATTATACCACATCCGCCGCACGCTGCATAGGATGGCGACAGGAAAAGAACAGCGGAACACATCTACCTATCAAAAACGCGCCTCCCGAAGTTTCCGGGAAGCGCGCTTTTGTCTGACAAGTTTTGAGAAAAATCAGTGGCAGCCCTTGCATTTGCCGCAGTCGCCGCCGCAGCTGCAAGCAGAATTGCCGCTTTTCTTGTCCTTGATCATCTTCCAGATGATTGCGCCAACAATCACCAGAAGTACACCGCCAACAATCCACGTTGCCATGGTTCGTTCCTTTCTGCGCCTGTGCGGATGGAGGAAAACCGCTTTTGCGCGATAGAACATATGCCGGAGGGGAAGCGCGGATGATGCAGAACCCGCGCCAGCCCTCCGGCGTTCACAAGAGGGGTTTCAGAAAGCACCGGATGCAGCGGCGCTTTCCTCGGTTAAGCCCGATGGAAAATCAGGCAGAAACCTTCTGGGTGAGGTGGTTGTCGTTGTAAGGATTCTTACGAACGACCAGATACACCAGGGCAACCAGCAGCAGGATGGCAATCGCCGTCGCAACGGTGAAGCCAGCGCCGCTGAAGAGCAGACCGAGCTGATAGACAATCAGGGCGATGATGTACGCGAACGCGCACTGATAGCCAACCGCAGCCAGCGTCCACTTGGCATTGTTGAACTCACGCTTCATCGCGCCGATGGCCGCGAAGCAGGGAGCGCACAGGAGGTTGAAAATCATGAAGGCATACGCCGCCAGACGGCCGTGACCGTTGGAGGACTCGTTAAACGCCGTCGCAATCGGGCTGAGGGCTTCCGCCTTCTCTTCCTCGGTCATGTCCTCGTCGTCAACAACGTCCGCCGCGTCATCCGCGCCATACAGCACGCCCAGAACGCTAACGACTTCTTCCTTCGCAACCAGACCCATGACCGTAGCGACCGTGGACGGCATATTGCCGAAGCCCAGCGGCTTGAACACCACGCTGACCGGGTTGCCGATCTTGCCAAGGATGGAGTTGTCCATATCCGCCACAGCGCCCCAAGAGCCAGCCGCGCGATCCATTTCGGGCGCAAGTTGCGGTTCTTCCTCGTCTTCTTCCAGCGTTCCAGCTTCCGCCTTCGCGTTGTAATCAGCCAGTTCCGTCTGGTAGGTCTGCTGCGCTTCAAGCTGCACGTCCGCCGCGGGCGCCCAGCCGTAGGTCTTCGTAAACCAAATCACGATAGAGGACAGGAGGATGACCGTGCCAGCGCGCTTGATGAAGCTCCAGCCGCGCTCCCACACGCTGTGGAACACGTTGCGGCCAGACGGGAAGTGATACGCCGGCAGCTCCATGACGAAGGGAGCCGGGTCGCCCGCGAACATCTTCGTCTTCTTCAGCATGATGCCGGAGATAACAATCGCCGCCACGCCGATGAAGTATGCGGACGTCGCAATCCACGCGCTGCCGCCGAAGACCGCCGCGGCAATCAGACCGATAATCGGCATCTTCGCGCCGCAGGGGATGAAGGTCGTGGTCATGATGGTCATCTTGCGGTCACGGTCGCTCTCGATGGTACGAGAAGCCATGATGCCGGGAACGCCGCAGCCAGAACCAATCAACATCGGGATGAAGCTCTTGCCGGACAGACCGAACTTGCGGAAGATACGGTCCATGATGAAGGCGATACGAGCCATGTAGCCGACGTCTTCAAGGATAGCCAGCAGGAGGAACAGCACCAGCATCTGCGGCACGAAGCCCAGCACCGCGCCGCAGCCGCCGACGATACCATCAACAATCAGACCGCTCAGCCAGCCCGCGCAGCCAACGCCGTCCAGCCACGTCTGAAGGTTGCCCTGCACGATTTCCGCAACGAACACATCGTTCGTCCAGTCCGTCAGCAGGCTACCAATCGTCGTCACGGAAATGTAATACACAAGGAACATGATAAGCGCGAAAATCGGCAGCGCCAGCACGCGGTTGGTCACCACGCGGTCAATCTTGTCCGAAACGCTCAGGCTGCCCTTTGCCTTGCCCTTCTTCACCGCGTTCTGCATCAAGGTGTTGATGTAGGCGTAACGCTGGTTGGTGATGATGGATTCGGCGTCGTCATCCATTTCCTTTTCGCAGGAGGAGACAGCTTCCTCAATGCCCTTCTTGACATCTTCGGACAGCTTCAGTTCCGCAACAACCTTCTCGTCGCGTTCGAACAGTTTCACGGCGTACCAGCGCAGGAAGCGAGGTTCAACCTTGCCGCCGATGAGGTCTTCAATGTGCGCCAGCGCGTGTTCCACCGAGCCGGTGAAAACGTGCGGATGCTCGCCCATCGTGCGGTTCTTGGCAGCAGCGGCAGCCTTTTCAGCCGCCTTCACGCTGCCTTCGCCCTTCAGCGCGGAAGTCTCGACGATTTCCACACCCAGCGCTGCGCTCAGCTTCTTCATGTCGATCTTGTCGCCGTTTTTGCGGGACACGTCGATCATGTTCATCGCGATGACCATCGGCGTGCCGAGTTCGAGCAGCTGCGTGGTCAGGTAAAGGTTGCGTTCGATGGAGGTGGAGTCCACAATATTCAGGATGGCATCAGGCTTGTCGTTCACCAGGTAGTTGCGGGCGACGACTTCCTCCAGCGTGTAGGGAGACAGGGAGTAAATGCCGGGCAAGTCCTGAATGACCACATCGTCATTGCCCTTGAGCTTGCCTTCCTTCTTTTCAACCGTAACACCCGGCCAGTTGCCGACGAACTGACGAGAACCCGTCAGCGCGTTGAACATGGTCGTTTTGCCGCAGTTCGGGTTGCCTGCGAGCGCAATCGTAATCGCCATTTTCGGCGCCTCCTTATGCGAATTTGTTGTGGCTAACCATGCCAGAGACTCTGCCCCTGCAAGGGCATTGCTCCTTGACCCTTTCGCGCGATTGCGTTGATGACTTCTTCATACCTATATGCGCGTGCTGATACAGGGTTTCGCGTCTGCGGACGCGACCAGAGGGCTTTCCGATCGCCCTCTGGACTGCTTCGGTTGCACCTATGTTAGTAGGTTTGAAACGTATAAGGTAGGAAAAAGCCTGCGCGAAATCAGGTTTATCCGAATGGAAACAGAATTACTGAACCTCGATCATTTCCGCATCCGCCTTACGCACGCTCAGCTCATAGCCGCGCACGGTCAGCTCCATCGGATCGCCCAGCGGCGCAACCTTGCGCACATGGACTTCCGTCCCGCGGGTCAGTCCCATGTCCATGATGCGGCGCTTGACGGCACCTTCACCATGCAGGCGGACAACCACCGCGGTTTCCCCGACCTTGACATCCTTCAGGGTTTTCATGCCTTCTGCCTCCTTTTCCTCAGTTCACCAGCACACGCATAGCCATGGATTGGCTCAACGCAACACGGCTATCCTTGACAGCGCAAATCAGATTGCCGCCCATTTTGCTGACGACCGTCACTCTTTCGCCCATCACGAAGCCCAGCTCCGCCAGATGCTGACGCACCTCATCCTGTCCGGTGATTTTGCCAATCACGCCAGACTCGCCAATTTCCACCATGCCCAACGGCATCATGTTCCATGACCTCCTTGTGTCAGTCCTTTTGCGGATAGTTTATTCCAACTAATCCGGCGATTCGCAAGCGTTAGTTTAGCATAACTAATAGGCTATGTCAAGCGTTTTTCGCGTGTTTTTTTGTTTTTTGTCCACCTTTTTTCTGGTCTTTGCATCGTTTGCCCAATTCGGGGGAATGCTGACCAGCAAAAACAAAGGGCAGCTCTGCTTTGCAGGGAAATCAGATACTTTTCCGAACAAAATTAAGGTAACACCGCACAAATGAGGTGGTCGGCTGGCGAATGGATTTTTCGTCAGATGCAAATGCAAATTTCGAAGATTTACTGGAGGTAAATCGAGGAATTTGCATGCCGCAGATGGCGGAAAAGAGATCGTCAGACGCGCCGCCGAATTGTGTGGTGTTGCCTTAAGCCACCCCCTATCAAAAACTTCTGATTATCACCACTATGGCTTAAAGTGCCGAAGGGAGCAAGCAGAAAGCCCCTTTGTCACCTCCACAGAGGCGAAATCCCCTGCATGATCATGCGATTCTATCAGAAAATGAAAACCGCAAAAAAGAGGTGCGAGAATGAAGGAATGGGCGGTCTGGATGGCGAACAAGATGGAGGAGCAATTGCTGCGGATGGAGCAGCTGCGGCTCAGTGAATTTGTTGCATATGAGAAGAACTGGAAGAAGCGTCTTCTGATGCAGTTTGTAGGCGGAATTGCAAGAGGATTAGGGACAGCGGTTGGGTTTACGCTTCTGGGCGCGCTGGTGGTGTGGCTGCTGCAAGGACTGGTGCAAAGGAATCTGCCGATTATTGGGGATTTCCTGACCCAGCTGCTGAACCTCGTGGAAGGCAAGGGCAGCGGCAGCTAAGAAGCGTCCCCGCCCGTAACTTCGCGCGTCCGCAGAAGCGCCCCAAGCTGCTCTATCCGCCATTTCCTCATTGTCGCGTCAATGGGCGCGACCTGATTCCGCCGCTTCCCAAATCATCATCACCAGAAAGGGCTATCATCACCATGCGCAAACCCGTTTCCCAAAGGCTGCTGCCTCTCCTGCTCATCCTCCTGATCCTCGCGCTTGACCGCTTCACCAAAGCCCTCGCCGTCGCGCTGCCGGATGAGCGCACCCTCATTCCCGGCGTTCTCCGCTGGATTTATGCCAAAAACACCGGCATGGCGTTCAGCCTGTTCAGCGGACAGTCGTGGATGCTGGGTGTGGTGTCCGTCATCGCGGTCATCGCCGGATGGCTCGTCCTCCGCCGCTATCAGCTCAGCGGATGGAGCAGAACCGCGGCGGCGCTGATGATCGGCGGCGCGCTTGGCAACGCCTACGACCGCTTGGCGCTGGGCTATGTCGTCGATATGCTGGATATCACCCTGTTCCCCTTCGCAGTGTTCAATATTGCGGACGCGGCGCTCGTCGTCGGCACGGTGCTGATGGCGTACTGCATCGTGTTCCGCACGGAAGATTGGAGGAAAATCAATCATGACGCAAATGATGCCTGACGCACTCGAATCGCGCACTATCTCCATCCCCGGCGACGGGCGGCGGCTGGATGTTGCCCTGTCCGAAGCCGCTGGGCTGACGCGCTCGCGGGTGGCGGCGCTGATGGTGGACGGAAACGTCACGGTGGACGGGAAAGTCGAGACGAAATCCGGCGCAAAGGCGAAACCGGGGCAAACTGTCGTCCTGATGATTCCCGCGCCGAAGCCCGCTGTGCCCGTCGCGCAGGAAATTCCGCTCACAATTCTCTATCAGGATGACGACCTCGCCGTCGTCCTGAAGCCCTGCGGCATGGTCGTTCACCCCGCCGCCGGCAATGAGGACGGCACGCTCGTCAACGCGCTCCTGCACCACCTTGACCACTTGAGCGGCATCGGCGGTGAACTGCGCCCCGGCATCGTCCACCGGCTGGACAAGGACACCAGCGGTCTGCTGCTCGTGGCAAAGAACGACCAGAGCCAACTCGCCCTCAGCCGCCAATTGCAGGAGCGGCAGATGGAGAAGCACTACCGCGCGCTGGTTGAAGGGAATCTGCGCGAGGACAGCGGGCGCATCGACCAGCCCATCGCGCGGAGCAAGAAAGACCGCAAGAAAATGGCGATTGACCCCGAAGGCCGCCCGTCGATTACGGACTGGACGGTGCTTGCGCGCGGGCGGAACGTGACGCTGCTGGACGTCCACATTCTGACCGGGCGGACGCACCAAATCCGCGTGCACCTGAAGTCCATCGGGCATCCGGTCTGCGGCGACCCGATTTACGGCTCCGGCAAGGGCGCGAAAGTCCCCCGCCTGATGCTCCACGCGTACACGCTGGCATTTACGCACCCACGGACGGGGGAAAGGATGACGTTCACCGCGCCGCTGCCGGAGGAGTTTGTGCAGGGGCTGCGGGGGAACGGGGTGGAATGGGAGAAATAACGTTTCCTCACGGAAAGCCGGGAACGTTACAGCGTGCGATAATACTATTTCCATCATGAGAATGCGCCAGAATGGAAAAGCACGGACAGATGGCACGGATGAATTTAGAAAGAGCACAACTGGATAATTGCATAGAAAAGCGCCCTGCTCCGGAGATGTTCCAGAGTAGGGCGCGGTTTTTTGATTCATCACGAAAATCCGGGGAGCGTAATACTATTTCCAAATAAGAACGCGCCAAGATGTGAAGCGAAATTTTTATTCTGGCAAACGGGCGTGAAACGCGGCGCAGCAGCACTACGCTCAGTAGAACGACCGAAAGTCAGAAGGGAAAAGGCGCAAGCAGATGGCGCGGGTGAATTTGGAAAGCGTATTATTCCACAACCTTCGCGCCGGCAGCGATCGCGTCTTCCTTGGTTCTGAAGAACTGCCAAGTGCTTTCCACGGTGGGGGTGATTTCCTTCTGGTCGCGGATGTACTGCGCCAGAATGTTACGCACCTGACCGTTATCGTTGCCCAGCGTATCGCCGGTGTACATATCCGTGAGGCTGTAATCCTCAGGAGTCAGACCAGCCGCCTGCATGAAGCCGGCGCCGCCGGTGAAGCGGTAGTTGTTCATCACCACGGAGAACACCTGATCAGGCGCCACGGGCTGACCCTGATACTGCATGTTCTGGATGCGCTTTCCTTCAGGCGCATAGTAGTGGATTTCGTAATACAAACCGTAGATTTCATCGGTGTAGTAGCCACCGCCAAGGTAATCGGGGTTCGACGCACTGGTGTAGTTGGTGGTAGCATGCTCCAGCCACAGCCGCAGCTGTTCGCCGGTCATGTTCACGCGATAGAGCCAGTTTTCAAACACATACAGCTGATACAGCAAACGCATCGGAACGTCGCCCGCAGGAATCAGGTCGCGAACGTTGGCGCCGCTGGTCAGAGGCGCGCAGATGGACAGCTGCGCAGGAACCGCAGACAGCTGCGCCTTGTTCAGCAGATCCATCAGCGCGGTGGGCTGCAGGGAGATGTTCTCATTGGAGAAAGCGCCGGTAGCAGTGCCCAGAGGCTGATCCAGATAAGCCTGCAGTTCCTCGTTGTAGGGAGCCAGCGCCGTGGCAACCTTCTGATTTTCCACCAGGCCTTCCTGATCCGCCAGGAAGCGGTAGCCGTTTTCAGCCGTCACAGGGGTCACGGTCTTGGTCGCCGGGTCGTAGGCGAGCTTCATGAAGCCCAGACCTTCACCGCCGCCACCTGCCAGCACGGGCACAACCTTGCCCTCGGCATTGAGGATGTCTTCACGGTAGTCGGTCTTATGGAAGTGACCATACACAACCGCGTCAATCCCGGTAGTCAGGTTAATCATTGCGCGAACCTGGTTTTCGTAGTCCGCGGGGTTGTTGCCATCGGTAGAAACAGCGTCTTCCACGCCGGAGTGCGCCACGACAATCACCACGTCGCAGCCCTCCTGCTCGCGCAGGATCGGCACGAAGTGCTCAACCGTGGGGACCAGATTGCGGAAGTCGATGCCCTCATAGTGGGACTCAACCTCCCAAGCGGGGATGTTGGGCGTATCCATGCCGATGACGCCAACCTTCACGCCCTCAAATTCCTTGACGATGTAAGGGACGCCCATCCAGGAATCCCACTCGGTGCCCTTCGCCACAAAGTTGGCGGCGGACATGGGCACGGAATGCTCCTCGCCGTTGTCGGGGCTCATCACATACTCAATCTGACGCTTGAGAATCGGCAGATCGTTGTTGAACTCGTGATTGCCCAAGCACCACATGTCGTAGTCCATCAGGCGCAGCGCCTTCATCATGGGATCGTCCTTTTCAGGAGCGAAGTAGGAGTAGTAATAGGTCATGGCAGAGCCCTGCACGGTATCGCCGCCATCCACCAGAATGACGTTCTTTTCCGTAGCACGAACCTGCTCGATCATGGAAGCGATCATGGACAGACCCACGTTCGGAGAAGGTTCGCCAGTGGCGTAGTTGATGGGCAGCACTTTGCCGTGCACGTCGCTGGTCGCGATGACGGTAATCATGATGGGATCCGCATTCTCTGCGAACGCCACGCAGCCCACCAGGGGGAGAATCATGGTCAGCGCCAACAGAAGGGATAGGAGCTTCTTCATGATGGGCACCTCTTTTCCTTATTTCCCGCTCGAAGCAGGATTAAAATAATTATATTCCATATTCTTTCGTTTGTAAACAGCGCCGCCAGATGCAGCCTTCGCCGCGCCAAGGGGTTGGTTTGTCGGCGAATGAATCCTCCGTCGATTCCAATTGCAAATACGGCGGAGGAACCGATTGAAAATCAAGTTTTTTGCAGGCCACAAACAGTACGAACGTCATTGTAGGCAGCGAGGCAAATTGCGCCGGTGTGGTGACAATAATATATTTTGTATTCTGTAATTTATAGGTGGCAGGCAGAAATCAAGGGTTGTCTCGGAATCTTCTTCTGCAAAATAAAGGGGCGGCGGGGAAACGCGATGGAAGCATCATTCACATATAAAAAACACCGGTGCATTTGACTTTGTTGCGCCGTTGTTTTCTGTTCTTACAGGAATTAATAAGCAAAAACGCCCACCCAAAACAAAAAACCAATAATCAATGAAATAACCGTCAGTGTGGTGAAAAACACACAACATTTCTTTATCGTTCGCAACTGTTGCAGCATACCATAGAAAGTATATTCCAGCCTCTCGTTTTCGGTAAGTCCGGCATCATAAATTCTGAAAAATTCGCCCGTTACAACTCCGTTCACATCTTGATATTCTCGAATGCTGTCGGGAAGCGCTTCACCATTTTTCTTCAATTGCCGAAACTGTTTGTTTTCTTCTTTTGAGCAAGCAATATCCTGCAGGAAGTGCATGTCGAGCCAAATATTTTGCAAGTTTTTCTTCATATCTATTGGTTCTTTTGCCATAATCCTTTTTCCGCCTTTCGATTGTTATAAACAGTCCTGCCCTTCTTAAACCAGAAAGGCAGGACTGCGGGATTTGAATTACTTCAGTTCCGCGAAGTACTTGATGGTGCGAACCATCTGAGAGGTGTAGGAGTTCTCGTTGTCGTACCAAGACACGACCTGCACCTGATAGGTGTCGTCGTCGATCTTCGCGACCATGGTCTGGGTAGCGTCGAACAGGGAGCCATAGCGCATGCCGATGACGTCGGAAGACACGATCGGCTCGGTGTTGTAGCCGAAGGACTCGGAGGACTGCGCCTTCATGGCGGCGTTCACGGAGTCAACGGTCACGTCGCTGCCCTTGACAACAGCAACCAGAATGGTGGTGGAGCCGGTGCAGACCGGGACGCGCTGAGCAGAGCCGATCAGCTTCTTGTTCAGTTCCGGGATAACCAGACCGATCGCCTTCGCAGCGCCGGTGGAGTTCGGAACGATGTTCTGCGCGCCAGCGCGGGCACGACGCAGGTCGCCCTTGCGATGCGGGCCGTCCAGAATCATCTGGTCGCCGGTGTACGCATGAACGGTGGTCATGATGCCGGACACGATCGGATACTTGTCGTTCAGAGCCTTCGCCATGGGCGCGAGGCAGTTGGTGGTGCAGGAAGCAGCAGAGATGATCTGGTCTTCCGCGGTCAGGGTGTCGTTGTTGACGTTGTAGACGATGGTCTTCAGGTCATTGCCAGCGGGGGCAGAGATGACGACCTTCTTCGCGCCAGCCGCGATGTGCGCCATGGACTTTTCCTTGGAGCAGTAGAAGCCGGTGCACTCCAGCACGACGTCCACGCCCAGCTTGCCCCACGGAGCATCCGCCGCGTTCTTTTCGGCATAGATCTTGATTTCCTTGCCGTCCACGATGATGGAATCTTCGGTCGCTTCCACGGTGTGCAGGTTTTCACCGATCTTGCCGCAGTAGGAACCCTGAGCGGTGTCATACTTGAGCAGGTGAGCCAGCATCGCGGGGGAGGTCAGGTCGTTAATCGCGACCACCTCGTAGCCCTCAGCGCCGAACATCTGACGGAACGCCAGACGGCCAATACGGCCAAAGCCATTGATAGCAACTTTCACTGCCATTGGAATATACCTCCTTTAGTCGTTCAAACGGGGTTATACTATTTCCAGATAAGAATGTGCCAAGATGCGCCGCGAATTTTTCACTCTGGCTAACGGGAGTGCAACGCAGCGTAGCAGCGCTACGCTAAGTGGAACGACCGGACGCCAGAGGGGAAAAGACGCAAGCAGCTGGCACAGGCGAATCTGGAAAGAGTATCATTTCCCACCTCATATTCTACCCAATTTGCCGCCATTTTGCAAGAGGTTGCGCAGGATTTCCATCACTTTTGACACTTTTTTGACGCTTTTTTTGAGAATTTCTCATCCGTTCCCCTCTTCTTCCCAGTATTCGCCCCAATTCAGCTCGTTCGTCACATCGAGTTCCTTCAAAATCAGCTTACCGTTCTCGTCCGTGATGACACTGCCGCCTTCATCATACACCCCATAGGAGACATACCCCGTGCCGCCCTCGCAGGTGATGAAGCTCATGCTGCGGCAATAGTCACCCTCTGTTACCTCGTAATCAGCGGATTCCGACACACCGACGCCATAGCGGTACACCGTGCCGTTGACACAGCGGAAGACGATTGTCGGAACATCGCCCACCCAGTAGAGATTGCTGCCCGCAGGCGTCTGCACAACGCTCCATGTGCCGTGATACGGCTGCGTGCCGTCGCAGTCCGAGCCGTAGAATTTCCCGTCCGCGTCCAGCCGGAGATAGTTGTCCCAGAACTCGCCGCCCGCCTCCATCTGCCAGCTGCCGACCAACTTTGCTTCCTCGTCCGGCAGTTCCACGTCGTCGAACACCACGTCACGCTGCGGCACGAAGCCGCGGGTGATTTTTCCGTCCACCGTCGCTTCAACGTAGATATACGCCCACCTGTCCGGATGGGACAGTGCCGTCAGCTTCGTCCCGGCAGGCAGTTCCACCTGATGATATTCGCTGACGTTCGGGTCATCGGTCAAGTAGGTATCGAATGCCGTCATCATCGGCACATGCACGATTTCGTTCGTCGTCTCGTCGCCATGATTGCCCAACTGCGCCCAGCCGAATCGGCTCGTCCGCAGGCTGACGCGGTACTCAATCAGCGACCAGTCGCCCACGGTGAGGTACAGCTTATAATCGTCGCCCGTGCTGACGGACGCTTTGCCCTTCGCCGCGCGGTAAGAGGACGTGTCCGGCGCGGAATACACGGCATAGGACTTCTTGCCGCTCTTCTGCCCCGAAACCACCTCCGGATACAAACAGGCAAAGTATTGCAGCCCTTCGTTCGCCTCGTTAAATCGGCGCACGTCTTCAACCCCGCGTTTCGGCATATTGTGAATATTGAAGCTGCCCAGCGTGATTCCCACCGGCCACACGGCACTTTCCTCGCCCTGCGTCACCTGATAGATGTATTCTGCTATCCGCTCCACCTTCACATCGCCCATCTGCGCTTCCATCAGCGTGTAAAAGGTTCTCCCCTCATTGTTGTGCTGCAGCTCAAAATAGTACCTTTCGTCAATATCCGGGTATGCCAATTCAAAGCCGTTCTTCGTGCGTGTGATTTTGGGATAACCCGTCTCGTCCAATTCCGACGGCTGATAGACCGCGGTCGTCGAGAAAATAGCGTCCTTCCAGCCGTCTTTCACCTCATCCACCGCGACCAGCTGATTGTGATAGCGGCTGGTCAGAATCGTGTGGGTCGTGGCGGCTTTTCTGTTGTAATCGCTCACCAAGCCGGTATACTCGTCGTAGTCATGTGTCTGCTCCACCATCGCCAGCAATTGCCCGTTCAGATTCCAGCTGTTTGCAGATGCGGCGGGCAGTGCCACAGCCAGCGTCAAGCACAAAATCAGCAGTATCCACCGTTTCTTCATCGTTCGCAGCTCCTTTGCATTATTGAATCGGCAGCGTCATTTGGCGCACGCTTCCGTCCGCCGTTGCCACCCAATTGCCGTATCTGTCCACCGCGCCATAGGGGACGTAGGTGCATCCGCCCTCCCCGTAGGCGAGATTCACCAGCGGCAGGGTCAACCCTTCGCCATCCTCCTCCGTTGTGGACACGATATAGTCCACGCCGACGCGCATTGTCATGCTGTCGCTGTAATTCAGCGCCAGGATGCTTTCTGTCGAAATCCAGAGGTTGTCCTCCCCAGCCATCGGATTCCGCACCACGCACCACGTTCCGCCGTAGGGCTGTGCGCCGTCGTCATCCGAGCAGTAGAAGCGTCCGTCCGCATCCAGCCGGAGATAGAAATAGCCGATTTCGCTACCGGAATACAGATACCAGCTTCCGACATATTTCGCCGCTTCGTCCGGCTGTTCCACATCGTCAATCACCACGTCGCGCCGCGGCACAAACCCGCACATCGGCTTGCCGTCCACCGTCGCTTCTACGTAGGCATATGCCCAGTCGTCGCTCACGCCCAGCAGATACCACATCGTCAGCTTCGTCCCGGCGGGCAGTTCCGCCTGATGGTACTCGCTGACGTGCGGATCGTCGGTCAGGTAGGTGTCATACGCCGTCAGCATCGGGATATGCAGGCACTGGCTCTGGGTCGGCTGACCAATCTTTACCCAGCCAAAGCGGCTTGTCCGCAGGCTGACGCGATATTCAATCAGCGACCAGTCTCCTTCGGTGCAATACAGGCGATACTCATCCCCCGTGCTGAACGACGCTTTCCCCTTCGCCGCGCGGGACGCCTCCGTACTCGGCGCGGCATAGACCGGGTACGACTGCTTGCCGCTTTTCTTCCCCGGAACATTCTGCGCGCCAATCCAGCCCACAGCGTCGTAATTCTCGTACAGCGCCATGCTGCTGTATACATCGCGCATCCGCCGCACGTCGCCCACGCCGCGGCGGGGCATATTGTGGATGTTGAAGTTTTCCAGCGTGACTTCCGTCACCCACATTGCGCTGTCTTCGCCCTGCGTTACCAGATAGCGGTAGGATTCCTGCCGCTCCACCTCCACGCCGCCCATCTTCGCATACGTCAGCGTATACGCTGTTTCGCCCCGGTCATTGTTGATGCGCTCAAAGCGATACAGTTCTTTCACCTTCGGATACGCCAACTCAAAGCCGTTATTGATGCGCGCGAGCTTCGGCTTCCCGGATGTGCTCTGCTCCGACGGCTGATAAACGGCGGTCGTCGAATAAATCACGCCCTCCCAACCGTCTGCGCCCTTTTCCGCCGCAATCAGCTGATTGTGATAGCGGCTCTGCATGATGATGCGCGCGCTATTCTCCTTCCGCGCATAATCATCCGCCAAATGATAATAGTCGTCATAATCATTCGTGTTCGACACAAGCGGCACCAAGGCCTCGGGCAAGCCCCAGCCGTTCGCGGAGGCAACAGGCATTACCATCATCATCAAGGGCAAAATCAGCAGAATCCACCGTTTCTTCATCGTTCTCAGCTCCTTTGGAGGTATTTCCCTACCTAAATAAACGCATCAAGGCGCAGTTTCCCTGCGAAGTACCAAAAATCTTGAAAAATGTTCTGCCAGTTCATTCTGAATCCATCTTTCTATGGTATGATGGCGGACGCAAACGGAAAAGGAGGGATTGAAACCCATGCTACGGATTTTGAAACACCTCAGGTGGAAAGAGTGGCTGCTCGTCGCCGCCTGTGTAGTGCTGATTGTGGGGCAGGTGCAGCTTGACTTGGCCCTGCCTGATTATATGTCGGAAATCACCCGTCTGGTGCAGACGGAGGGCAGCCAGATGAGCGATATCCTGCTCGCAGGGGGCAAGATGCTGCTGTGCGCGCTGGGGTCAATGCTGCTGACGGTCTGCACGACATTCTTTACCGCACAGATTGCATCACGCTTCTCCGCTCGGCTGCGCGGCGAAATGTACCGCAAGGTGGTCGGCTTCTCAAACGAGGAAATCAACCGCTTCTCCACTGCCAGCCTGATTACCCGCACGACCAACGACATTTCACAGCTGCAAATGTTTTTCTCCTTCGGGATGCAGTCGCTGATTAAAGCGCCGATTATGGCATTCATTGCCGTGGGCAAAATCAGCACGAAGAGCTGGGAATGGTCGCTGCTGACAGGCGGCGTGATTGCGTTCGTGTGCGTGCTGCTGGTGTTCATCATGCTCTACGCCGTGCCGCGCATGAAGAAGATGCAGACGCTGACGGACAACCTGAACCGCATCACGCGTGAGAACCTGACGGGCTTGCAGGTCGTGCGCGCCTACAACGCGGAAAATTATCAGGAGGGCAAATTCGCCAAGGCGAACGAGGAAATGACCCGCAACAGCCAGCAGGCGAATATCGCCATGTCCGTCATGAATCCGGGCATGAATCTGGCGATGAACGGCTTGACGCTGGGCATCTACTGGATTGGCGCGGCGCTCATCAGCGCGATTGCGGTCACGTCGCCCGCCGCGATGATGGAACGCATTGGGTTGTTCTCGGACATGGTGGTCTTTATGCAGTACGCAATGCAGGTCATCATGGCGTTCCTGATGCTGGTGATGATTTTCGTCATGCTGCCGCGCGTGACTGTTTCCGCGAGCCGCGTCAATGAGGTGCTGGACACGAAGGCACGCATTGTGGACGGTAAGGAAACGCAGGGCAAGCCCGGAATGAAGGGCGAAATTGAGTTCCGCGACGTCTCCTTCCGCTATCCCGATGCCGACGGCGACACCATCCACCACATCTCCTTCACCGCACATCACGGACAGACGGTTGCCCTCATCGGCGCAACTGGCTGCGGCAAGAGCAGCATCATCAACCTGATTCCGCGCCTGTATGACGCAACAAGCGGGCAGGTGCTGGTAGACGGCGTGGACGTGCGTGACTACACGCAGGACGCCCTGCGCAGCAAGATTGGCTTTGTGCCGCAGAAGGCGTTCCTGTTCTCCGGCACGGTCAGCAGCAACGTCGGCTACGGCGAGGACAATGCGTCGGGCGCTGCCATCCGCAAGGCGGTTGCTGTCGCGCAGGCGGCGGAATTTGTCGAATCCCCGGAGGTCGGGTATTCCGGCACAGTCGCGCAGGGCGGCTCGAACTTCTCCGGCGGGCAGAAGCAGCGTTTGTCCATTGCCCGCGCAGTGGCGCGCGACCCGGAAATCCTCGTCTTTGACGACTCCTTCTCCGCGCTGGACTACAAGACCGACCATGCATTGCGTCAGGCGCTCCGCGAGCAGACCAGCGGCACGACGAACATCATCGTCGCACAGCGCATCGGTACGATTCGCGACGCGGACTGCATCCTCGTCATTGAGGACGGCGCGATTGTCGGCAAGGGCACGCACCGCGAGCTGATGGAAAACTGCAAGGTCTATCAGGAAATCGCGTATTCTCAGCTGTCGAAGGAGGAACTTGCGTCATGAGTGAAACGAAACGCCGTCCGGGCGGTCATCCCGGAATGCGCGGGCCGGGCGTACCGGGCGAAAAGGCGAAGGACTTCCGCGGTTCGCTGGGGAAGCTCATCCGCCACTGCAAGCCCTTCTATCCGGTCATTTGCATCGCGATTCTGGGCGACTTGGCGGGCGTCATTATCCGCCTGATCGGCCCGAACAAAATCAGCGAAATCACCAACCTGATTACCGCCGGGCTGCGCGGCGAGATTGACATGCCCGCCATCCAGAAAATCTGCATCACGCTGATAATTCTCTACGTCGTCGGCGCGCTGCTGAGTTTTATGACGGGGCTGGTGATGACCGTCGTCACACAGAAGGTCAACCGAGGCTTGCGTGACGGCATATCCCACAAAATCAACCGCCTGCCGGTCAGCTACTTCCAGTCCACCTCCACCGGCGACGTGCTCTCCCGCGTCACCAACGACGTGGACACCATCGGGCAGACGCTGCAGAACAGCCTGACCAGCCTTGTCTCCGCCGTGACGATGTTCATCGGCAGTGTCGTCATGATGCTCTCGACGAACTGGATCATGGCGCTGACGGCGATTGTGTCGTCGATGCTGGGCTTCGGGCTGATGCTGGGCATCATGAGCCGCTCGCAGAAGTACTTCGTCGCGCGCCAGCGGTGGCTGGGCGACCTGAACGGCCATATTGAAGAAATCTACACAGGGCACAATGTCGTCCGCCTCTTCGGCGCAGAGCAGCGCGAACAGCAGGCGTTCGACCGCATCAACAGCAAAATGCAGGAGACAGACTGGAAGAGCCAGTTCATGTCCGGCCTGATGATGCCGCTGATGGGCTTCATCGGCAATTTCGCGTATGTGGCGGTCTGCGTCGTCGGCGCGGTGCTGGCGATGAACGGCACGATTTCCTTCGGCGTGATTGTCGCTTTCATGATGTATGTGCGCCTGTTCACCTCGCCCCTGAGCCAGTTAGCACAGGCGGCGACGAACCTGCAATCCGCAGCGGCGGCGGCAGAGCGCGTCTTTGAGTTCCTCGAAGCGAAGGAAATGCCCGACGAATCCCACCTGCCCGCGCAGACGAAAACCGTCCGCGGCGAAGTGGCGTTCGACCACGTCCGCTTCGGCTACACGCCGGATAAAATCATCATTCACGACTTCTCCGAGCATGTGCAGCCGGGTCAGAAGGTTGCCATCGTCGGTCCGACCGGCGCGGGCAAAACTACGATGGTCAATCTGCTGATGAAGTTCTATCCGTTGGGCGGCGGCGAAATTCGCATTGACGGCGTGCCGCTGTCGCAGATGACGCGCGAGCATGTGCACGACCTCTTCGGCATGGTCTTGCAGGACACTTGGCTCTTCGAGGGCAGCATCCGCGACAACCTCTGCTACGGCAAGGAGGGCATTACGGACGAGCAGCTTGACCAAGTGACCCGCGCAACGGGGCTGTACCACCTTATCCACACCCTGCCGGAGGGTTACGATACCCTGCTTTCCGACAAACTGAACCTCTCCGCCGGACAGAAGCAGCTGATGACGATTGCCCGCGCGATGATTGAAAACGCGCCGATGCTGATTCTCGACGAAGCAACGTCCTCCGTCGATACACGCACAGAAATGCTGATTCAGCAGGCAATGGACACGCTGACGAAGGGACGTACCTCGTTCGTCATTGCGCACCGCCTTTCCACCATCAAGAATGCGGACAAGATTCTGGTCATGCGCCACGGCGACATCATCGAATCCGGCACGCACGAAGAACTGCTGCAAAAAGGCGGCTTCTACGCCGAGCTGTACAACTCGCAGTTCGAGCAGGCGTAACACATTTTCCAACTGCATAACAACCCCGGCAGCACACAAGGACGATTGTCCAGCGGCTGCCGGGGCTTTTCTATTGCGGCAGGATACGCTCTCCGTTTTTCCCCTGCAATGAAAAAGACCAGCATTGAGAGAAAACCTTCTCCCATGCTGGTCGGTCGCGCCCATTTGGCGCGACAATGTTGAGTTGGTCAAAAGAGCAGCTTGGGGGCGCGTCTGCGGACGCGCAAAGTTACTGGCAGGGACGCTTCGCTGCCTGCACCTTTGTTGAGCGCGTTGGGCATACTGGTCGCCCGCGGAACAGTTGGGGCGTTGCCCCAAGCCCCAGCAGGGGCGCCGCCCCTGCACCCTGCAAGGGGGAATTTCCCCCTTGACCCCTTTCGCGCGATTGAGTTGGTCGCTTTTCCCATACTCCTTCCGCGTGTTTATCCGATTATTTTGCTTCCTGCCCTAAATTTTTCCGTGCGGCGGAAAGCATCAGCTTCACGCGATTGAGCTGATTCACCTCACTCGCGCCGGGGTCAAAGTCCACCGCGCAGATATTCGCCTGCGGATACTTCTTTCTCAGCTGCTTGATAACCCCCTTGCCCACCACATGGTTCGGCAAGCACGCAAACGGCTGAATACACACAATATTCGGCACGCCCGTCAGCAGCAGTTCCGCCATTTCGCCCGTCAGGAACCACCCTTCGCCGTACTGGTTGCCCTGCGAAAGGAACGGGTCGGACAGCTCCGCAATCTGCTCAATATGCATCGGCGGTTCAAAGCGCTTGGACTTTTCCAGCGCCTTGAGTGCGGGACGCCGCAGCGCGCGAATGCCCTTCACGCCCAGTACCGCACTCGCTTCACTTGTCCAGCCCTTGCCTAAATATTCGTGCTTGAACTTGCCGTTGTAAACGGAGTAGTTCATGAAGTCCATCAGGTCGGGCACAACGGCTTCCGCGCCCTCTTCTTCCAGCAAATCGACCAGATGGTTATTCGCCACGGGCATATACTTCACCAGAATTTCGCCGACGATGCCCACGCGCGGCTTCCTCATGTCCTCGTGAATCGGCAGATGGTCAAAGTCGTCCACCAACTGCTGGCAGATGTCGCCGTAGCGTCCCGTGCCGTTCACCAGATGGTCGATGATCTTCTGCGACCATATTTCCGCCAGCCGGTTGGCGCTTCCCGCCTCGATTTCGTAGGGGCGCACCCGGTACAGGCAGCGCATCAGCAAATCGCCGAAAACAATCGCCTGTGCCGCGCCGATGAGCATCGGCAGGGTGAAGCGGAAGCCCTCGTTCGTTTCCATGCCGTTGGCGTTAATGGAGATAACCGGGATATGCCCCAGTCCGGCTTTCGCCAGCGCGCGGCGGATGAAACCGACGTAGTTGCTTGCGCGGCAGCAGCCGCCCGTCTGCGTCATAGCAAGGGCAAGGCGGTCGGTGTCGTACTTGCCGGACAGCACGGCTTCCATCATCTGCCCGACGGTGATGATGGACGGATAGCAGGCGTCGTTGTTGACGAATTTGAGGCCCGTGTCAATGGCGGAGCGTGTATCGTTTTCCAGCATGACGATGTGATACCCGTGCTTCTCCAGCACCGGCTGAAGCAGACGGAAATGAATCGGTGACATGTTCGGCGCAAGAATGGTGTAGCCCTTCTTCTGCATGTCGCGGGTATATTCCACGCGATGATACGTCGCGGGCACAGGATGCGCCACGATGCCGCGCTTTTCGCGCTGCGCCATCGCCGCCAGCAGCGACCGCACGCGGATGCGCGCCGCGCCCAGCGAGTTCACCTCGTCAATCTTGATGAGCGTATACAGCTTGCCGCAGCGTTCCAGAATCTCCGCCACCTGATCGGTCGTCACGGCGTCCAGCCCGCAGCCGAAGGAGTTGAGCTGAATCAGCTCCAAATCATCCCGCTGGCTGACAAACTGCGCCGCCACATACAGGCGGGAATGGTACACCCACTGGTCGCTCACGCGCAGGGGATGCTCGCCGTGGAAGGAAGCAGGGATGCTGTCCTCAGTCAGCACCGCCAGCCCATAGGAGGCAATCAGCTCCGGCATTCCGTGGTTAATTTCCGGGTCAACGTGATACGGGCGACCCGCCAGCACGATGCCCTTCCGATGGTTTTCCTCCATCCATTGCAGCACCTTCAGACCCTCGGCGCGCACGTCGGTCTTGGCGCACTGCTGCTCGTCCCAGCCCGCGTGAACCGCGTCGCGCACCTCCTGCTCCGGAATATTGAAGGTCTTGCGGAAGAAGCGCACAAGCGTGTCCGCCGCCGTTTTTTCGCTGGTCAGCGCGAGGAACGGTTTAAGCATCCGCACGCGCCCTTCGGTCACGTCCTCGACGTTGTTGGCGATGTTCTCCGGATTCGCCACAACCATCGGACAGTTAAAGTGGTTTTGGGTCTTCATATCCTCCTGCCGCTCGTAGAACACGCTCGGATAGAAGATTGTCCCGACGCCCTGATCAATCAGCCACTGCACATGCCCGTGCGCCATCTTCGCCGGATAGCACTCGCTTTCCGACGGGATGGACTCCATGCCCTTTTCGTAGATTGCGCGGCTGGACGCAGGGGACAGCACCACCCGGAAGCCCAGCTTCGTCAGCAGCGTCATCCAGAACGGGAAGTTCTCATACATGTTCAGCACGCGGGGAATGCCCAGTTCGCCGCGCGTGGCTTGTTCGGCGGTCAGCGGCTGATAGTCGAACATGCGCTTGAGCTTGTACGCCATCACGTTCGGGCCTTTTTCGCCCGTTGCGGTTTTGCCCAGCCCCTTTTCGCAGCGGTTGCCTGTGATGTGCCGCCGTCCGCCGGGGAAGAGGCTGACCGTCAGCATACAGTGGTTCGTGCAGCCCTGACAGCGCGCCGTCCGCGTCTGCCACTGCAAGCCCAGAATGTCCTGAATCGGCAGGGTAGAGGAGGGTGTATCGCTGCCCGATGCCCGGTCGCGCGCAATCAGCGCCGCGCCGAACGCGCCCATCATGCCGGAAATATCCGGGCAGACGGCCTCCACGCCCGCAAGCTGCTCGAACGCGCGCAGCACCGCCTTGTTGTGGAACGTGCCGCCCTGCACGACGATATGCTGCCCCAGTTCCTTCGGATCAGCGAGTTTGATGACCTTGAACAGCGCATTCTTGATGACCGAACACGCCAGACCCGCGCTGATGTCCTGTATCGTCGCGCCCTGCTTCTGCGCCTGCTTGACGTTGGAGTTCATGAACACAGTGCAGCGCGTTCCCAAATCAACCGGGGCGGGCGCAAAGAGGGCTTCCGCTGCGAACCCTTCCGCTGTGTAGCCCATCGAGTTTGCGAAATTTTCCAAGAAGCTGCCGCAGCCGGACGAACACGCTTCATTTAGCAGAATCGTGTCCACCGAGCCGTTTTTCAGCTTGATGCACTTCATGTCCTGCCCGCCGATATCCAGCACACAGTCCACTTTCGGGTCAAAGAACGCCGCCGCGGTGCAGTGCGCAATCGTCTCCACCTCGCCGTCATCAAGCCGGAACGCCGATTTCAGCAGGCTTTCGCCGTAGCCGGTAGAGCAGGAGCGCGCAATCACCGCCGTGTCGGGCATCTTCTCCATCAGTTCGCGCATCGCCGTGCGCGCCGTCTCAATCGGGCTGCCGGAATTGCCCGCGTAGTAGCTGTACAGCAATTCACCCTTTTCGCCAATCAGCGCGACTTTCGTCGTCGTCGAACCCGCGTCAATGCCCAGATAGCACTTGCCGGAATACGTTGCCAAATCGCCGCGCTGCACCTTCGCCTGTGCGTGGCGGCGGTTGAACGCCGCGTATTCCTCCTGATTGCGGAACAGCGGCGGCAGGTGCTTCAAGCCGAAGGTCAGCATGACGCCGTGCTCAAGGCGTTCGAGCAGGCTATCCATCGGCACGGCTTCGTCCTCGCCGCCCGAAAGCGCCGCCATCGCCGCGCCCGTCGCCGCAAAGAGGTGCGAATTTTCCGGCACAATCGCGGTTTCCTCCGTCAGGTGCAGGGTGCGAACAAACGCCTGCCGCAGTTCGGACAGAAAGTGCAGCGGTCCGCCCAAGAACGCCACATGCCCGCGAATCGGCTTGCCGCACGCCAGCCCGGAAATCGTCTGGTTCACAACCGCCTGAAAAATCGACGCCGCCAGATCCTCACGCGCCGCGCCCTCGTTAATCAGCGGCTGAATGTCGCTCTTGGCAAACACGCCGCAGCGCGCCGCGATGGGGTACAGCTCATGATAGTGCTTTGCCAGTTCGTTCAAGCCGGGCGCATCGGTTTTCAGCAGCGCCGCCATCTGGTCGATAAAAGACCCCGTGCCGCCCGCGCACACGCCGTTCATGCGCTCTTCCAATCCGCCGGTGAAATAGATAATCTTCGCGTCCTCGCCGCCCAATTCGATGGCGACGTCGGTCTGCGGCGCGGCCTTCTGCAGCGCTTCCGCCACCGCAACGACCTCCTGTATGAACCCGACGCGCAGCGCTTCCGCCAGCGAAATTGCGCCCGATCCGGTCATGCGCACTTTCACGCGGCACGCGCCGAGTTTCTTCCGCGCTTCCCGCATCATCTCCGCCAGCGTCTCCTGCGTATGCGCGCAGTGGCGGCGATATTCGCCCCAGACCATTTCTCCCGCTTCGTTCAGCAGCACCAGCTTGACGGTGGTAGAACCGATGTCAATGCCCGCATAATAATAGGTGTTTGTTTCCATTCCAGTACCTCGTCCGTCGGGCTTTCCGCCGCCACCACCAGCGAAAGCGCCCGGAAAATGATTGGTTTTTCGTTCTGCGCGCTCTGCCGTTTCTCCCGCAGCGAGGTGCAGTCCGAATCGTTTTAATTCGCCATCAACCGCGAAAAATCCTCTTGCTTTTGCAGGAAAAGTCGTGGGTTTTTGTTCAATCGGATGCGATTGCTTAAAAACATGATTTTCATATTATATTATTTCCAGCGTGGAAAAGACATCGCCCGACGCGCCGCCGAGTTGTGCGCCAGTGCCATAATAAAAGAATCCCCGTCAGCCCACGAATCGGGTAGACGGGGAAGCATGGAAGAGAGAAATCTACGGCGTTGTGCAGGAGCCGCATAAGGCGTATTGCTGTATGCTTTTGTATTTCAGGCATCTGCCTTCGGGCGTTGCGTGCAAGGCATTGTGCCCTGCACGTCCTTCATCATACCGCGCCTTTCCCATAAAATCAACCCGGTTTGCACACACCAAAATGTGTACTTCCATATTTCTCCCTTGAAATCCACAAAAAATACACTTTGTGCTGATTATTCGCCATTCTCCAGCTCTGCCAGAATTGTCGGAACTTTCGCGGCTTCCGCCGGATCAAGCGGCGGATAATCCGGGTTCACATCCATCAGCACATCCAGCAGAATTTCGCTCATCAGGTAGCGCGTGAACCACTTGTCATCCGCCGGAAGGACGTACCATGGGGATTCCTTCGTCGCGGTCGCATTGATGGCATCTTCGAACGCTTCGTCATACTGCTTCCACAGGCGGCGTTCGCGCATGTCATCCACCGAAAGCTTCCAGTGCTTATCTTCGCGTTCCAGCCTGTCAAGGAAGCGGCGCTTCTGCTCGTCACAGCTGACGTTCAGGTACACCTTGACGACGCGGTATCCGTTCTCGTAAAGGTACTGTTCCCAATTGCAAATCTGCCGATAACGCTTAGGGTAGAAATCCGGGTCGTCCGTCACGCGCGACGGCATGGCATAGCCCTTCTCCATGTGGTGCACGCGCGTCACAAGCACATCCTCGTAGTGGCTGCGGTTCATCACGCCGATTTTCCCGCGCGGCGGAACGGTGCGGATGATACGCCAGAGGTAATCATGGCTGAGTTCTTCCTTGCTGGGCGCTTTGAATGCCGCGACTTCCAGTGCCGCCGGATTCAGCTGTCCAAACACCTTCTTGATGAGGCTGTCCTTGCCCGCCGCGTCACGCGCCTGAATGGCAATCAGGATGCCCTCGCGCCCCTGCGCATAGAGCTTATCCTGCAGTGCCGCCGCTTCCGCAAGGTTCTCCATCGTCTGCGCCTTGAGCGTTTTTTTATCCACGAACTCCGGCGCGCCCGTCTCCGCGTCCTTCAATTCGAGCTTCTTGCTGCCATCCCAGCGGTAGTCCTTCAGCGACACGATGCTCATTTTGTCTTCTCCTTGCGCGATTTAAGTTGTGCGCATTTTCCTGCTGTATGCGCGTGTTGATGCAGGGATTTCGCCTCTGCGGAGGCGACCAAAGGGCATGAAAACAGACGAATGTCTGCGATCGCCCTTTGGAAACCTTCGGTGCCCTCTTGCATAGTAGATTTTTATCGGAAGTTTTTTAGTTAGTATACCTTTCGTTCCCCCAATTAACACTACCCAAAAGTAACATGGGTGTGCACTGCGAAGGGGTCAAGGGGGCGACCGCAAAGCCCCCTTGTCGCGCCCGCAGGCGCGATTCCCCCTGCGACATGACCATAATGTCACAAAAGCGTACACCGCGAAGCCATCCAAGAGGGCAATCGCCATGCCCCTCTTAAATCTGCATCGAGGGGAACACACTCGTGTGTTCCACCAATTCCGCACGGAACCGCTGCACCAAGCGCACTTGCGGCTCGCTGTCGCTCATCACCCGCATCGTCAAATCCGTCACGCCCGTGCTCGCCAGCGCCTGTTTCGTCTGCTGGAGCAAACGCGTGCCCAAGCCCTTGCGCTGGAACTCCGGCACGATATACAGCCCCATAACCTCCGCCGACGTATACTGCCCCGCGGCGACGCACGCACCAACCAGATTCGACCCATACAGGATGCCCAGCGCGGCGAAATTCTGCCGATTCATCTGCTGAAGCAGGAAGCCGTGGTCAAAGTAGCTGAACCCGGCGCCGCGCATCCGCGACACCAAATCCATCTGCTCCTGCACGGTGTTGAGCGGAAGCGTGATGCACGAGCAGTTGAACAGCTGCGGCACTTCGTCAGGGTCGTTCAGGCGCACCAAATCCTCGGTGTAATCCATCTTGAAGCCGTTGTGCTCATAAAACGCCAATTGGCGCTCGTCCTGCACATCCACGGCTGTGTACAGCCGTGCCGCCGCACCGGGCGCTTGATTGCGCAGCTGCCGCGCGCGCGCCGCAAGCGACCCCAGCAGCCAGTATTCGCCTTCCGGCTTGCTGGTCATGCTGAAATAGATGTTGACCGGGCGCGAAGGGAAAATCGTCGGCTGATACTGATAAATCAGGAATCCCTCGCCGACGGGGTTGTTCTGGTCGTCCTTGACGAAGAATACGTCCTCTTTCGGCAGACCCTTGTAAAATTCGTTCGGTTGCGTCACCTGCATGGCTTATTTCCTTTCTTCGGCGGTCTGAATGCGGCCGTCATCCAGCAGCACGGCGATGAACATCGGCACAAGCGCGAGCATCATCACCCCATAAAGTATTCCGTTGTTGATGGCAGACTTGTCCAGCGCAAATTCCACGGCGATGCACACGCCCGCGCCGGCCAGCAGCATCACGATGCGCGCAATGCTGATTCTTTTCAGCCCATCCCGGCGGATGCAGCGGGTCAGACGTGATGCCAGCAGCACCGCCAGCGTCAGCGCCGCCATGAGCATATTCAGGCGGACAAAGCCGAAGCGGATAAGTTCATCCGCGCGCCACGAATCAAGCAGCACCTGCATCACGCTGATGATGGTCAGCCCGGTTTCCAGCATCCGCCCGGCGATTTTCTGCCTGCGCCCTTGCACCAGCACAATCACGAGCGCGACTGCCGCAACGATGGCTTCATATGCCCAAACCAGCATCTGCCCGTCCTCATTCTGGAAAGGCAGGAAGTACCAGCAGATATCGTCCATCTGTTTGCTGAAGCCCTGCCCCGTGAAACCCTCCGCAAGGCGCAGACCGCACAGCGCCAGCAGCGCGCCAGGCGTCACCGCGTCCAGCAGAGGCAGCGCCTTCTGCTTCGTCAGTTTCGCATACAGCGCAATCGCGCCCATGCCGCCGAGGATGCCGCCATAGAGCGTATAACCGCCCTGCCAGAACTGCCAGAAGAACGTGCTGCCGCCCAAATCAACCATGATGTACGAATACCGGGCAAGCATATACAGCACGCGTGCGCCCACCAGCGCGCCAAAGCCGCCAACCGTGCAAATCGCCGCGCGGGTGTCCAGCGGGAGGCGCTTGCGCGAGCACAGCAGCGTCAGCACCAAACCGCACAGAACGCTGATAGCAGCGGTCAAGCCATATTTTGTCAGGAAGAAGATGTCGGGATTCCAATAATCAATCTCTTCTGACTTCATCAGCGGCTGCACCACGTCCACAATCCGCGCGGAAGGCGACGGCACAAGCAGCAGCACTGCAATGGGCAAGGCAATCAGCAGCAGGGCGCACCAAATCGCTGCATTCTGTTTCTTCATTTTTTCCGGGTACTCCTTCAATTCCGCCGAAGCCGACGGGTTTCTTTTTTGCTGATGCGGAGAATTTCGCAGAACTCCGCAGAATATATTATACTTGCTTTTTCCCCAGTTGACAAGCTGTAATCCGGATTCTTTCAGCTATCCATCACAAATTTTCTTTCACAAATTTCCGCCCGCGCTCAGCACCAGCAGCGCGATTCCCAGCGCCAATGCCCCCGAAATCACGCCGTGCAGCGCCTGCCACGCCAGCTGTTCACCCAGCCGCATCAATCCTTGCGGGTACAGCGCGCGGTTCTGCATGATGACTGCGCAGCCGCCGAAACCCGTCGCTGCGGACAGGAGCGCAATCCGCAAAGGCAGAGGTGCCGGCAGGTTCGCGATCGTCACCGCGCCCGTCGTGACTTCCAGCAGCGTCGTCAGCGGGAGACGCATCGCATCAGGCAGGAAGTCCGTCAGCGTCGCAAAGACGCGAAGCATCGTCATCGTGCCGCAGACAAGGAGCATGGTTCTGGCGCTGTCCTCCACCGCGCGGGCGAAGGAGACAGGGGACATTGCTGCCTCTGGCACTTTTTCAGCGGATGTAACCCTCGTCCACCGTTTTGCCAGTCGCCCCGCGCAGCAGCCGCCCGCCAGCACGCTCAGCAGCACAATTGCCCCCGCGATTCGGCTGTTCAGCCAGCTTCCGATTGTCCCCAGCAGGAACATCGGGCTCATCGTCGCGCAGGAGACCGCCAGCGCCTTCTGTTCCCGGTGCGGACGGCTGCCCTGCATCGCCAGTAGCCGCGCACCCGTCGGCGACCCGCCGCACCAGCCCAGCAGCATCAGCATACCGGGCTGCATGTCGCGTCCGCATCGGCTCACCAGCATCTGCGACAGCGTCAAGTACGGGAACAGCCCCGGCATCACGCTGCGCACGAACAGCGCACACGCCGCTTCCGCCGCCGCCATCGTCTCCGGCGCGCGCAGGAGCAGCAGCGCCATCATCCCTGCCAGCAAAATCCGCATTTTCGTCCCTGCCTTTCTGGGGAAAGGATATGCGGCGGTTGACAAGTTTCATTCGGGAAGGTACAATTGAAGGAGATAGGAGGAGAATCCCCATGAAAGACACCTTCCTCATGATTGACGGCAACAGCCTGCTGCACCGGGCTTTCCACGCCCTCCCGCTGATGGACGCGGGCGGCGTTTACACCAATGCGATTTACGGCTTCCTGACCATGATGCTCAAAGCGATTTCAGACGAAAACGCCCGCTATCTCGCGGTCTGCTTCGATGAGCACGCGCCGACGTTCCGTCACACGGCATATCCCGACTACAAAGCGGGACGCGCCGCAACGCCGGATGAACTGCGCCAGCAGTTCGCTACCATTCGGACTCTGCTGCCGGAAATGGGCATCCAGGTTTTCTCCCTGCAAGGCTGGGAGGCGGACGATCTGCTCGGCACGCTGTCCAAACTGGGTGAGGACGCCGGGGTCAGCCCCGTCATTCTGACCGGCGACCGCGACGCGCTCCAACTGGTGTCCGATACGACGCAGGTGCTGTTCACCCGCAAAGGCATCAGCGAAACGACGCACTTTACACCCGCCATGGTGTACGAAGTGTATGGCTTCTCGCCGGAGCAGGTGGTGGACTGGAAGGGGCTGGCGGGAGACAGCAGCGACAACATCCCCGGCATCCCCGGCATCGGCGACAAAACCGCTGTGCGCCTGCTGCACCAGTACGGGACGCTGGACAATATCCTCGCACATGCGGGCGAAGTGAAGGGCAAACTCGGCGAAAAACTCGTCACATGGGCGGATCAGGCGAAAATGTGCCGCGAACTGGCGACGATTCGCCGCGACGCACCGATTTCGTTCTCCCTCAAGGCGTGCGCCATGCCGGACTTCCGGCATGGAATTCCCGCGCTGGAAAAGCTGAAGCTGAACAGCATCATCCGCCGCCTGCAAGCGCCTGACGATGCGCCCGCGCCGGATACCGCGGCAGAGGAAACACCCTTGACGCTCCTGCCCTTTGCAGACGCTGCCCCGATTTCCTCCGGCGCTGATCTGACCGCGTGGCTCACCGCCCTGCCGGACAGTGCCCGCCCGATTGCCATCGCGCTGGATGACACAGTGCTGACGTGCGCGGCACAGGATTTGTCCTGCTGTCAGGCGGCACTCGGCGGCGATCTGCTCACCCCCGGCGCTGACCCGGAGGATTTGCTCCGCGCCCTCGCGCCCGACCTCGCCGCGCACCCCGCCGTCATCCACGACGGCAAAACGCTGTGGCACCGCCTGAACCACGCGAAGCTCCCCATGCCGGAGCGATACGCATGGGACGTGCAGCTTGGCGCGTACCTGCTTGACCCGCAGCGCAAGAGTTACAGTCTGGACGCGCTGTGCGGCGATTTGCCCACTGACGCGCGCGGAATGCTCTCGCTGTGCCGGTGGCAGCAGGCGAACATTGACCGCATGGGCATGAGTCACCTCATGCGCGACGTGGAAATGCCGCTTTCCGGCGTGCTGTACCGCATGGAGGACATCGGCTTCACCGTCGATACGGCGTTCCTGCGGCAATTGGGCGAGCGCTACACGCAGGAAATTGAGCAGAGCAAGCAGCAGGTATTCGCCGCCTGCGGAACAACCTTCAACCTCAACAGCACCCAGCAGCTTGGCGACGTGCTATTCGATAAATTGCAGCTGCCGCACGGCAAGAAAACCGCGCGCGGCTACTCCACCTCCGCCGAAGTGCTGGAAGGTTTGCAGGACATCGCGCCGGAAGTCATTACGCCGCTATTGCGCTATCGGCAGCTGACGAAGCTCAATTCGACTTACGTCGAGGGTCTGCTGCGCCTGACGGACGCGACCGGGCGCGTACACTCCACCTTCGACCAAGTCGCCACCGCCACCGGGCGCATCTCGTCCAGCGAGCCGAATTTGCAGAACATCCCCGTCCGCACGCAGGAGGGCAAGGAAATCCGTCAGGCGTTCCTGCCGCGCGCGGGCTGGGTACTGCTGGACGCGGATTACAGCCAGATTGAGCTTCGCCTGATGGCGCACTTCTCCGGCGACCACGCACTGGTGGAAGCCTTCCGCACGGGGCAGGACGTTCACGCGCGCACTGCCAGCGAAATCTTCGACGTGCCGCTGGATGAGGTGGATTCTACGCTCCGTTCCCGCGCCAAAGCGGTCAATTTCGGCTTGATTTACGGCATCAGCGGATTTGGTCTTGCGAAAAACACGGGCGTGAGCCGTCAGGAGGCGCAGGAGTTCATCAACCGCTATTTCGCGAAATATCCGGGCGTGAAGCGCTTCATGGACAGCGCCGCCGAGGACGGGCAGCACAACGGCTATGCGCTGACGCTGATGGGGCGCAGGCGGTATCTGCCGGAGCTGAAGAGCGACAAGGCGGTTGTGCGCGAGTTCGGCAAGCGCGCCGCCATGAATACGCCCGTGCAGGGGACAGCGGCGGATATTATCAAGCTGGCGATGGTACGGGTGGACGAAGCCTTGCGCCGGGAGGGGCTGAAGAGTCGGCTGATATTGCAGGTGCATGACGAACTGCTGCTGGAATGCCCGCCGGAGGAAGTGGAAAAAGCGGGGAAGCTGCTGAAGGATGCGATGGAGCATGTGATTGAACTGCGCGTGCCGCTGCTGGCGGAGGTGCATCAGGGAACAAACTGGGCGGAAGCGAAGTAAGGATAAGGGAAGGGAAAACAGAGGATAAACACGCGGGTAGAGCATGGTAGTGAGACCAACTCAATCGCGCGGAGGGGTCAAGGGGGAGACTTCGTCTCTTTTCCTTTTCCCCTTGCGGAGTCCAGAGGCAGCGCCTCTGGTGGGGCTTGGGGCAACGCCCCAACTGTTCCTCGTCAAATCAATTCAAAGAGAAAAGTCAACAAAAGGCGCAGGCAGCGAAGCGTCCCTGCCAGTAACTTTGCGCATCCGCAGATGCGCCCCCAAGCGGCTTTACCCACCACTTGCATATTGTCGCGCCAGATGGGCGCGACCACGCATCTGTTCTTTCAGACATAGTGACTTTTGCCCGCAAGCAGGGGATTTCGCCTCTGCAACCGTAATCATCCCATCATAAAAATCCCCCGTCAGCCGGACATCATCATCCGCTGGCGGGGGATTCTCATCCTCATCAATACTCGTAAATCGTAATCAGCCCGCCCATGTTGTCCAGCGACATGGTGTAGTTGCTGGTCTTGCGGCTGATGCTGACGGAGAAGGTGCTGCTGTCGTCGCCCACCTGCTGGCGGACGATTTCGTACTTCAGCTGACCGTCCTCAAACACGGCGATGTGCGGGTGCGCCATCAGGTACTCGATGTACTCTTCCAAGCACATGTCCAGATGGTGCATCACCGTCGCGTTCGGAATGCCCACGAAGCGGAACAGATTCATCTCCACGTTCACGCCCGTCTTGTAGGCGCGGCTGATAGTGCCCTTCGTCGGGAAGTCCTGCAGCGGGAAGCGGAACACAAGCCCGTACTTCCAACTGTTTTCGTACATCCACTTGCCCTGCTCACTCTCGGAGAACACCATCTTGTTCAATTCGTCATTGCCGTTCTCGTAGAGGTACAGCGTGAAAGCCAAGCCGGAGTTATATTCGCTCGTGCCGGGCAGGTTGATGCTCTTCTTTGTAGCGGCAATCAGCTCATCGTCCGTCCATGCGCTGTGGCGGCCTTTCAAGCGGTTGTATTCCGCGTCCCAGAGCGTCTGCTGGTCGGAAATGCTGCGGTACGCCTCGCGGACGACATAGCCCTCCAGCCCCGCTTCTTTTGCGGCATTGAGCGCATCCAGCAGGGCATTCGCCGCCACCGGGAACAGCCGCTGGTCGGAATTGCGCCAAATGCTCTTCGTCACGCCCATGCTCCGCGCATAGGTCATGATGGACACCAGCGATGATTCGTCAAAATCCGACGGGCGGGAATGCCACTCGTTGACCAGCAGCAGGCCGCCCAGCATCACGTCCTGACGCGACACCGTGACCGTGCCGGGGTTATCCAGCGGATAATTCGTCAGGTCGACAATGGAGATGCCTTCCTGCGTGTCCGGCTGGGGCCAGTCGGCACTGATGTTGTTGTTCGCCGTCAGACGGTCTTGCAGTTCCTGCACTTCCTGCCGATACGCTTCGTAGCGTTCCGTGTTGCGCTTCTCCACCTCGGCGCGCTGCTCATTGACGTTGCGCACACGCATGGCGTAGAGCAGATTGCTGCCGAACAGGCACAGCACCGCCACCGCCGCCAGCACCGCCGTCGTCGCAATCAGGAACGTCAGCGAACTGACGCGCTTCTTCCCGGATGACTTCTTCATATACGAAAAACACCTGCCTTTTCGGGTGAAACCCTTTCATCAGGATGCCCGCGCGGCGGAAAATCAGTCAGCACAGGCATATTCTCTATCTCTATTCGCCGCGCAAGGGCGATTTTCCTGCTTGCGGAAAAAATCTGCATCAAAAAGCGTGTTGATTGAATGACTTTTCCTGCGCGGGACACAATAACAACGTCGCAGGGAGCGATTTCCCTGCAATCTGGAAGATTGAAAGGGGATTTTTTAATGCAAACCAGTTGGATAACGCGGAAGCGCCTGTTGATGGCGCTGTCACTGTGTTCCTGCGCCGTTCTGCTTGCGTCCTGCCGCGCCAGCGCCGACACGCGCACGGGTCAGGCGGATGGCTACGGCGGCATCCTGCGCGTGCAGGTGATGATGGAGGACGGCGCCATCAGCGCCGTGAACATTCTGGAGCAGCATGAGACGGACGGCATCGGCAGCCGCGCGCTGGATATTCTGCCGGACGAGATGATTCGCATGAACACATGGGATGTGGATGTCGTGACGGGCGCAACGACGACGAGCAATGCCCTGCGTGAAGCCGTCCGCGTCGCCCTGAACGCATCGGACACAATGGACGAGGCAACGGGCAATCCGGCAAACCGCGCGGGTCAGGCGGTTCGCGAGGGCATCGGCATGGCGGCGACCGGGCGCGTCGGGCCGGGCAAGGATGACGAGGACGGGCAGGTTTACTCCTTCAACGTCGTGTTTGCGCACGGAAGGTTCGACGAGGACGGGCGCATCGTGTCGATGGCGGTTGACCAGCTCGAAGTGGCAACGCCGAATTACAGCGGCGCGTCCATGCCGCAGTTCAGCGGTTTTCCGGGACAGGGCGGCTATTCGCTCTGGGATGACAGCGCCGGAAAGGTCGTCGGCTACACCGAGGACAGCGAGGACAACTACATGCAGGAAATTGCCGCATGGACGAGCAAGCGCGCCCGTGGAGAGGATTACCAGCTGACGAGCGGTTCATGGCGCGAGCAGATGGACGCCTATCAGAACATGATGGTCGGCATGACGGTGGACGAGGTAGAGACGTGGTTTGGGCGGTACTTTTCCGCCGAGAACGGCCACCCGTTGACGGAAAATTCCTCTTCCGACGCTGATCGCGCCCGCTGGGAAGCCTTCTCCGACGACGACCGCGCCCGCGCCGCCGACATTGTCTCCGGCGCCACCATGTCCCTGCGCGACGCCCACGGCGACATCCTCACCGCCATCCGCCGCGCGTGGGAGGATGCACAGAGGAGTGAGTGAGGGGGGAGACCCAAGGGGCGTTGCCCCTTGACCCCACCAGAGGCTTTGCCTCTGGACTCCACAAGGGAGAATGAAACGGGACGAAGTCCCCTCCCTTGACCCTTTCGCGCGATTCAGTTGGTGACACTTTCATGCAGTGCCCGCGTGTTTATCCGATGAACCTTCGGTTCAAGCCAACAAACATGAAACCCTAAAAGTTGCGGCGCCGAAGGTTTCCAAGGGGCGATCGCAGGTTTCACCTGTTTTCATGCCCTTTGGTCGCCGCCGCAGCGGCGAAACCCCTGCCGCACGAATCAGCTTTCGATTCGTGCGGCTTTTTCTTCGATGGCCTTCATCAAAGCATCAAGCTCCGGCATTTTCTCTCGCACTGGCGCAAGCGTGTTCCGCACAACCTCTGCTTCCCGCGCTTCATGTGTCACCAGCGTCGCCACCGCATAGGCAGGAAGCGCATAGTCCACCATGCGAAACATCACCTGCCGTATTGCTGCGCCGGCTTTTCCACGATAGAGCGCCGTAAATTCACCCGGTTCACCTGCCAGAAGTTCCGCAACCACCCCATCGCTCAGCAGAAGTTTCCATGCAGTATATGACAGCCGCGCCTCGCTTTCCAGCACCTGTTTCATCAGCCCATACGCCTTTTGTGCATCACACTGGACCATCAGCGCAATCTGCGCTCGCTGAAAGACGCAGATTGCATCCTGACATGTCTTCACTGTTGCAGGCTGCGGAATGTTTTCAATCGAAACATCTGTCACCTCCACCCCGCCATTCGCCTTCATACGCGCGAAATACAGCCACTCCGCCAATTGTTCCGGATCTCGAAGCATCCGTGCGATTGCCATCGGCGATGCGATAAACCGCTCATCCATCGGCAGAATGCACGTCATCACCAGCACCACGCCACCCATCGCCAGTTCGCACAGCACCAGCGACACCGGCTGCCCCAGCGTCAGCAGGGTCAGCACGCCGAACACCACCGCCAGCGCCCCGCCATACAGCAGGGGACAGAGCGTGTACAGCGTCACGTCGTGCCGAGAGGCATCCTCCGGCGGAAGCAGATACGGCTGATAGCGCAGACGACTTTGCGCCGGTACTGGAACACGCACGAACGCCCCTGTGCCGTCCGCCTGATAGACCCGCCCGAACGCCTCGTAACGCACGAGCTTCCAGCCAAAGTGCCTGCCGACCAGCATTTTCGGCACATCTTGCAGCAGATACGTCACGACCGCCGTCAGTGCCAGCCCCAGATACGTCGCCAGATTCCGCTCTTCATTCGTCCCGACAGTCAGCTGTGCGTTCACGCCGATTAGTGCCGCGCAGAACAGTACCGCCGCCAGCAGGATGCTGCCCATCCGCAGGAGCGGAAACAGGCGCTGAAATGTCCGATTCTTCATTCTTGCGCTTCCTTTGCCTTTCTTGATTCGTAGATTGCCTTTTCCTGCGCCATTCTGTCTATCGTCCACTGATAGCAGCGCGGCATGGTCGTATGGCGGATGCGGCGCAGGAACTGCCTGCGGCACTGCTCCGCCTTCTGCTCATCGCCGTCGCGCAGCAGATGCACCGCATACGCCGTCCGCCAGACAAGCGGCTGCTTTTCATACTTGCGCAATTCCTTCTGCATGTACAGCGTGTCATACTCTTTCAGGAAGTATCCCGGCTTGTCCAATGCCAACTCGCACAGAACGCCGCGCGGAATCAGCTGCCACCAAAGGCGCTTCGTCTGCTCCCGATGCTCCAGCGCCAGCATAGTCAGGATGTCCAGCGCCTCTTCGTAGCGGTTCTGCATCACCAGCCACGCGGAACGGTTAATCATGAGCGCCGCATCATTCTGATTCTGAATTTTGTCCGGCGGAGCGAAGTATTCTTCCGGCATTTCCGTGAGCAGGTGATCCGTCAGGTTCTCCGCCAGCAGGCACTGCATCTGCCACATTTTGCGCCGTTTTTCGGGCTGGAATACTTTCCGAATTTCGCTTGGCGGCATGATGATGCCGAGAAACGCATACCCCCACGCCAGCACAAGGCAGGCAATGGCGGATGCTGTCCCATACAAATTGACTGCCAACGCATAGAACAGTATCGCCAGCGCCATCTGCACATAAAACAGTGCCGTCCGCGCCCGTTCCTGCTGCCTGCCCGTTTCCTTTTCCCACGGAACAGCTTCCATCACGATGCTCATCTTGCGCTCCGCCGCCGGAAGGTACTGCACGCGCCAACCGACGGTTTTCCTGCGGATATACTGAAGAAAGTACAAATCCAACACCTGTATTCTGCAGCCATACAGCACCAGAAGCAACGTATACAGCAGCATATGCAGTGCCAATGCTATGATCAATCCGCAGATAAGCGGCGGCACAGCAAGCATCATCAGCATCAGCGCATCATCCGTTATCTCGATGAGCGGCAGAAGCAGGCATAAAAACGATGCAATACCCATGATGAATATTCCCAGCGCCAAGTATCCCCGTAGTTTCTGCATCATTCTTCTCCTTTTCGCGGTCATCCGTGGAAATTTCCGCTTCCAGTATACGCCTTTCCCCCGATTGCGTCAAGGGAAGGGTATTTTTCCGGCAGCAGTCACGGGTTCGTCATCTGTTCGTCACTTGACGGGGATATGATAGAAGCGGAAAGGAGTGAAGCTCCATGAAACGGCATTTCGCAAACATGGTGTTTGCTTTGATTTTGATAGCGTACACGGTTTATGCGGCGCTGGACACGTTCGTGATTGTCCGTGTGCTGACGCCGGACACGCTGCCGACGGCAACCGCTGAAGCCTCCACCGCGCCGACGGAACCTCCGGCGGAACAGACGACCACCGCGCCCATTTCCACCGATACGGAATACCACGACGACCAAATCGACATTGTGCTGACAACGATGCGCGTTGAGAACACGACGGTGTACGTTGCGGATGTGCAGATTGCGGACATTTCCCTGCTCAAAACGGCGCTGGCGGGGAACACCTACGCCCGCAACCTGACCGAGACGACCTCTGTGCAGGCGGCGAACGCGGGCGCGATTCTCGCCATCAACGGCGACTATTACGGCGCACAGGAGCGCGGGTATGTGCTGCGTAACGGCGTGCTGTACCGCGCATCGGCGCAAAGCGGCACGGACGCACTGGTCATCGGTGCGGACGGCAATTTCCGCATCATCCACGAGGGCGAAACGAGCGCCGACACGCTGGTGCGTGAAGGCGCGTGGCAAGTGCTGACGTTCGGCCCGGCGCTGATCAAGGACGGGCAAGTGACCGTCAGCAGCAGCGACGAAGTCGGGCGCGCCATGACCTCCAACCCGCGCACCGCCATCGGGCAAATCAGCGAAGGGCATTACCTGCTGGTCGTGTCCGACGGGCGGACGAAGGAGAGCGCCGGGCTTTCCTTGCGGCAATTGGCAGAGCTGATGCAGTCGCTGGGCGCACAAATCGCCTACAACCTCGATGGCGGAGGTTCTTCGACGATGGTGTTTCAGGGGCGCGTCGTCAACAACCCGACCACGAACGGGCGCAGCATCCGCGAAAGGAGCGTGAGCGACATTGTCTACATCGGCTATTGACCGCAAATGCGTGAAACTTGCGCTCTATCATCTGCTTTTTGCCGCCGTGACCGCGCTGGGTGGATTCGTGTATGAGCAGTTCAGCCACGGGGTCTATTCGGGCTTCATGGTGTATGCGTTCCTGCCGCCGCTGGTGCTGGGAGCGTGTCCGCTGCTGATTCGCGCCCTGCGCGGAAAGGCGCTGCCGGGGCGCTGGTGCGTGCGGCTGTACCACTGGGGCATCATTGCGCTGACAGTCGGCTGTCTGTTTCAAGGAGCGCTGGAGATTTACGGCACGACGAGTCGCCTCGTAATGGGGTACTGGATTGCAGGCGGCGCGTGCTTTGCAGGAAGCCTTGTGGCGGGCGGGAAAAAATGAGCCGCATACCCCTTTGACGAACCTCGTGCTTGACCCGCTGCTGATTTTCGTCTGCCATTTTGGCATGGCGGTTGTCGGGCTGATTGCGCTGCTTGTGGTGGAGCTGCTGCCCGATCAGGTGATGCTGCTCTTCGGCGCGCAGAACGTAAGTAATACAGAAAAACCGGGGCGAATCCTCCGAAACAGGGGAGGTTCGACCCGGCTTTGTTTTTGATATGCCATTACTCCTGCGGATTTTCGGGGTGCTGCTCCCGCTCCTGCATCAGCTTCCGAATCGCGGTAAACGATTCCTCGGAAATATCATGCTCGATTTTGCACGCGTCCTCGCGGGCAACATCGGAATCAACGCCCAAACTCTCCAGAAAGCTCGACAGCGTCTTGTGGCGGTCATAAATGCTCCTCGCAATTTCCATCCCGGCGGGCGTGAGCGTAATCAAGTTGTCAGCATCCATCGTCAGATAACCGTTTTCGCGCAGACGCTTCATCGCCACGCTGACCGATGGCTTCGTGACCCCCAGCAGCAGAGAAATATCCACAGAGCGTGCATAGCCTTTTGCTTCTTTCAGGCGGAGGATTGCTTCCAAATAGTCCTCAGCGGATTCGTGAATGTTCATTCGATACTCCTTTCCGGATATAATGCGTTTCCTTTTCTTCTTATTTTACCATGCGCGGCGAAAAAATGCAACCTTCATTTTTCTGCCTGTGCCAAGCGGAAATACTCCGCCGCGCCATCCGCAATCGCTTCACCCAGCTTCTCCTGATAAGCAGGCGAGAGCAGCAGCGCTTCCTCCGCCGGATTGGAAATGAAGCCGCATTCCACCAGCACCGACGGCGTATCCAGTTGGAGAATGAAGTAGTCGCCCGGCATGGCGGCGCGCTCCTTTTGGGGCGAAAGGGCGGTAATGAGCGCTTCCTGCATTGTTCCGGCGAGCAGACGCCCCGCGCCGCTGCCCGCGCGGTAGAACACTTGCGGCCCGGATTCCGACCGCACGCGGTATTCGTTCATGTGGATGGACAGCACCATGTCCGCCTGCCCTTGAACCGCCATATCCACGCGGCACTGCATGTCCTGCCGCTTCTTCGTCACATTTGCCGGGCGGGTTGTGTCGTCGCAGAGATCGGTGTCTGTCCGGCGGGTCATCAGCACCGTCGCGCCGCGCTGCGTCAGGCTCTTTTCCACTGCCAGCGCTACGGCGAGGTTGACCTCTTTCTCCCACACGCCAGAATCTCGGCAGCGCGCGCCGCCGTCATAGCCGCCGTGGCCGGGGTCAACGAGGATCGTCCGCCCAGTCAGGCTGCCCGCGGCGATATATGTCGTTTCCGGCGTGGGAGACGGGGGTGCTGCGTCCGTCGGTCTTTGGGGAATTCGAGTCAGTGCAACACCCACCAGCGCCGTACCGACAAGCAGCGTTGCAAAGGTCAGCACCGGCAGGATGTGCGATGCGAAATTGCGGAAAAAGGGCGATTTTTCTGCCAAGAAACCCACCTCCTCTCTCCAGTCTATGTCGGATACGGTATAGGCATGTCCGAAGCGCACAAAATTGACGCATGATTATGCTTTTGTTGATGTATCCAAGTCTGCTATCCATCCGCTGTATATGTATCCCGTCTTTCAAATCGTTTCAAATTGGGCGAAAGCATCCACAGTTTCCACAGGATTATCCACAGTGTTTTTTGCCGATTTTGCCTTGACAAACCGCGTATGACCGCAAATTATCCACATTGTCCACAGGGTTATCCACAGAAGTTGTCCACCCCCTGCGCGGCTTGTGGATTCTTTTGCAGATAACCAGAAAATGGTGTCGGATGTTCGCATTTTGCGGATAATTATTCATTTCTGTGCATAAACGTTCTTTGGTGCTTGTCCCAAATGGCATGAGCGCTCCCCGCGGAGGACAATGTGACGAAACGTGCCTTTTCACCGCGTTTTTCGTCGGACGGGGCTGGGGATAAAGCGGTGTATCTGTGAATGATTTGGGGATGAAAAGTGGATAAATTGGGGATAACTCCAATGGCAGTGGGATTGTCCCCAATGAAGCCCCTTCACGCTGCACCTATGCGGCTTGACTTTTTCGCTGCAGGGGGAATCACCTCTGCGAAGGTGAAACCCCTGCGCCGCACGCGAACACTGCACAAAAGTGTCGTACCATCGCACAGAAAGGTCAATCAAAAAGCTGCTTGAAACTTTTTTTGCCGTTTGCTGAAAAATCGGAAAAAATAGCACCATGAACGCCATGAAGGCGCGGAAAATGGCTTGACAAGGCACGTTCTTGGCGGTAAAATATCTTTTCGGACATTCTTGTCTTTTTCGTGCATTTTGCACGTTTTGAGTTGGAAGAAACATCCACTTTCAAGGAGCGACAGACACTTTACGAGGAGGACGATTCATGCTGCCAGCCCACGACACGCCGGCTTTCCGGGAGCTGCTCCACCAGCAGGTGGAAAAACGGCGAACCTTTGCCATCATCTCGCACCCGGACGCGGGCAAAACCACGCTGACCGAAAAGCTGCTGCTGTACGGCGGCGCAATCCGCTCGGCGGGCAGCGTCAAGGCGCGCAAAAGCGATAAGCACGCCACGTCCGACTGGATGGACATCGAGAAGCAGCGCGGCATCTCGGTCACATCCTCCGCAATGCAGTTTGAGTTTGACGGCTTCCGCATCAACATTCTGGACACGCCGGGCCATCAGGACTTCTCTGAGGACACCTACCGCGTGCTGGTTGCGGCGGACGCAGCCGTCATGCTGATTGACGCGGCGAAGGGCGTTGAGGCGCAGACTATCAAGCTGTTCAAGGTCTGCCGGATGCGCAACATCCCGATTTTCACGTTCGTGAACAAAATGGACCGCGCGGCGAAAGACCCCTTCGCGCTGATGGAGGAGCTGGAACAGGTGCTGGGCATCCGCTCCTGCCCTATCAACTGGCCGATCGGCACGGACGGCGATTTCCAAGGCGTTTATCACCGCGACACGAAAATGGTCGAGCTGTACACGGGCGGCGACCACGGCAAATCGATGGTGCAGAAGACTGACATCGCCATTGACGACCCCGCGCTGGAGCATGTGCTGGCAAAGCACTACCGCGAGCGCCTGGCGGAGGAAATCGACCTGCTGGACGAAGCGGGCGACGCTTTCGATCTCGACAAGGTGCGCCGCGGTGAGCTGACGCCGATGTTCTTCGGTTCCGCCGTCACCAACTTCGGCGTTGAGCCGTTCCTTGAGCGCTTCCTGCAATACACGCCGCCGCCCCTGCCCCGCAAGAGCGACATCGGTGACATTCAGCCCGAAGAGCCGTACTTCTCCGGTTTCATCTTCAAGATTCAGGCAAACATGAACCCCGCGCACCGCGACCGGCTGGCATTCATGCGCATCGTGTCCGGCGCGTTCGAGAAGGGCATGGAGGTCTGGCACTCCGGAACGAACAAGACCGTCGCGCTCAAACAGCCCCAGCAGTTCATGGCGGACGAACGCGAAGCCGTGGAGGAAGCATGGGCGGGCGACATCATCGGTCTGTTCGACCCCGGCATCTATCAGCTTGGCGATACGCTCTCCGGCGGCCCGAAGCTGCACTACGAGAACATCCCGGTCTTTGCGCCGGAATTCTTCTCCCGCGTGCGTCCGGCGGATTCCATGAAGCGCAAGCAGTTCCAGAAGGGCATCACCCAGCTGGCGGAAGAGGGCGCCATTCAGACCTTCATCCGCACAGAGACGGGGCGCGAGGAATTCATGGTCGGCGTCGTTGGCGTGCTGCAGTTTGAAGTGCTGGAGCACCGCCTGAAAACCGAGTATCAGGTGGACATTGTGATGGAGTCCATGCCCTTCCGCTTCGTGCGGTGGGTGGTGAGCACGCCCAAGCCCATCGACCAGCTGAAGCTGACATCCACGTCCGGGCGCGCAAAGGACAGCCGCGACCGCGATGTGCTGCTGTTTGAGAACGAGTGGAGCATCCGCCTTGCCTGCGAGAACAACGCAGGGCTGGAACTGGCGGAAACCGCCAATCGCAAGTAATTGCGCAGCGCTTAACACGCGCATACAGTATGCAGTTGCGCTCAACTCAATCGCGAAAAAGGGAGTCCAGAGGGTCGAAGACCCTTTGGCGGGGTCAAGGGGCAGCGCCCCTTGCGGAGTCCAGAGGCAGCGCCTCTGGTGCCTCTCGATTATATAGAAGGAGAGAACACGTTATGGTTCGTGAAGATATTCGTAACATTGCAATTATCGCCCACGTTGACCACGGCAAGACGACGCTGGTTGACCAGATGCTCAAGCAGGGCGGCGTTTACCATGAGAATCAGCAGACGGTTGACCGCGTGATGGACTCCGGCGCCATCGAGCGCGAGCGCGGCATCACGATTCTGGCGAAGAACACCGCCGTGCATTACGGCAAGACGAAAATCAACATCGTCGACACCCCCGGTCACGCGGACTTCGGCGGCGAAGTGGAACGCGTGCTGAAAATGGTGGACGGCGTGCTGCTGCTGGTGGACAGCTTTGAAGGCCCGATGCCCCAAACCCGCTTCGTGCTGAAAAAGGCACTGGAGCTGAAGCTGAAGGTGCTGATTGTCATCAACAAGATTGACCGCCCCGACGCGCGCTGCGAAGAGGTGGTGGGCGAAATCCTCGACCTGCTGATTGACCTGGAAGCCGACGAAAGCACCATCGAAAACCCGATTCTCTACGTTTCCGCCCGCAAGGGTACGGCAACGCTGGATCTGGACACCCCCGGCACGGATCTGCGCCCGCTGTTCGATGCTATCCTGAAGTACATTCCCGCGCCTGAAGGCGATCCCGACGGCCCGGCGCAGGTGCTGATTTCCACCATCGACTACTCCGAGTATGTCGGGCGCATCGGCGTTGGCCGCATCACCCGCGGCGTGTTCAAGGCGGGCATGAACGTCGTCCACACGAATGTGCAGACCGGTGTGACGAGCCAGCCGTGGCGTCTGGGCAACCTGTATCAGTACGACGGCTTGAAGCGTGTGGACGCGGAAGAAGTCCGCATGGGCGACATCGTGGCGCTGTCCGGCGCGGCGGATTTGTCCATCGGCGACACCGTCTGCGCGCCGGAGTGCATCGAGGGTCTGCCGTTCGTCAAAATCAGCGAGCCGACCGTCACGATGACGTTCCAAGTCAACGATTCCCCCTTCGCGGGCCGTGAGGGCACTTATGTCACGAGCCGTCACCTGCGCGCGCGCCTGATGCGCGAATTGCAGACGGACGTTTCTCTGCGCGTCAGCGACACTGACAGCACGGATGCGTTCGAGGTCTGCGGACGCGGCGAACTGCATCTGTCTATCCTGATTGAAAACATGCGCCGTCAGGGCTACGAATTCGCCGTCTCCAAGCCGCGCGTTATCTACCGCGAAATCGACGGTGTGAAGTGCGAACCGATTGAACGCCTTGTCGTGGACACGCCGCAGGCTTCCGCAGGCGCGGTCATCGAGAAAATCGGCCGCCGCCGCGGTACGCTGGAGCACATGTCTGGTCAGGATCGCGTTCGTCTGGAGTTCCTTGTGCCGTCGCGCGGGCTGTTCGGCTATCGCAGTGAGTTCATGACTGACACGCGCGGCGAAGGCATCATGTCCGCCGTGTTCGAGCGCTACGAGCCGGTCAAGGGCGATATTCCGCACCGCAGCGTCGGCGCGCTGGTGGCGCACGAAAGCGGCGTTTCCACCCCCTATGCGCTGTTCTACGCGCAGGAACGCGGCACGCTGTTCATCGGCGCGCAGCAGAACGTCTACGAGGGCATGATCGTCGGTCAGAACTCCCGCCCGGACGACCTTGTCGTCAACGTCTGCAAACAGAAGCACGTCACCAACATGCGCAACGCTTCCGCTTCCGAAGACGCAATGCGCCTGATTTCCGTCCATCCGATGACGCTGGAAGAGTGCCTCGAGTTCATCGATGATGACGAGCTGCTGGAAATCACCCCGAAGAACCTGCGTATGCGCAAGCGCATCCTGAACGCGGGCGACCGCGCGCGCCAGTGGCGGTACAAGCAGGACTAATTGAGTTCTCTGCATTCGCATTTTTGAGCATATAGAATCCCCCGGCAGGGCTGATGAAGACTGCCGGGGGATTTTTTTGCGTGCGCCTCCGGGCGCGACAATGTGCAAGCAGTGAATAAAGCAGCTTGAGGGGGCGCTCCTGCGGGTGCGCAAATTTCCCTTACTCCCTTATCAGCCCCAGCAATACCGACCCCTCCGGGTTCTCCGCAACCCGTATATCAACCTGCCCCCACGGTGTCCACACATTCTCCCTCACATATCTCCGAATCCTCCGCATCAGCATTTCCGAATGGCATGGCCCACCGCTGAGCAGCAGCACTTCCGGGTCATACGCATGAATCAAATTCACCGCGCCCATCCCCAGCGCCGTCGCAACCGTCTCAAACACCCGCAGGCTGACCGCATCCCCCTGCGCCACGCCGTCCAGCAGCGCGCGGTAATCTACCTTTCTCGCATTCGCCAAGGCACTTTCCGCAAACCCATCCTCCTGACGGGCAATCTCATCCAGCGCCCAAGTTCCCGCCCATGCTTCCAAACAGCCCATCGCGCCGCAGGTGCAGCGGCGGGGGGGCAGCATCTCAATCGCCATGTGACCGCCGAGCATCCCCATTGTGCCGTGCCGACCTGTCAGAATGCGCCTGTCCTGGGCGGCGGCACTGCCGATGCCTGTACCAATCATGAGGATGGCGGCGGCCTCCGTGTCTTTCGCCGCACCGCAGCGCATTTCGCCCAGCAGTGCAGCAGCAGCATCGTTCATCAGGAAAACGGGCGCGCCGAATGTCTTCTGTGACCAACGCACCCAGTCGAACCCGACTGCATCCGTGTATTTGCCGTTGCAGGCAATGACCGTTCCACGGCAGACCACGCATGGCAGTGCAATCGACACGGCATCGGGCTGTCCCCATGCGGCGGCATGCTGCGCGACGAGCGAGAGCGTCTGCGCAAGCGGCGCGTGCGAATCCACCTCGAACACGTCCGGCTGCGGGTGACTGTCCGCCGTCATCAGCGCCAGTTTCACCCGCGAGCCGCCTAAATCAACGCACAGCGTCTTCATACCGTTTCCCCCTTGTGCCGACGAACGAAATCCATATAGAACAGCCAGTCCTGGCGGCTCAGATAGTGCAGCCCACCGCGCAGATGGTACGCGACATGCCCCTCCGGGTACGCCGCACCGACCGCGGCGGGTGATTCTGTACCAACAAAGCCGCGCAGTCCGTGCAGCTTCCACGCGGGCGACGCGGCGGCACAGCAAAGCTGCTGCGAATACGGGTCAGCCCAGCGGTCGAGCGACGCGCTGCTGACGGCGGCGAAGCGCGGGGCGATGGCGCCGAGCAGAAAGTGCTGGTCGTAGGGGCGCTCCTCCGGATGGTCGATGTAGCGGCTGCGATTGCCGCAGAACCAGTACGGGAAGCTGCGCGCCATCGCCGCGTAATCCTCCGCGCCGGGGTGCTTGGTCTGTTCCAGCGCGTCGCCGCCGCATCCGGCATCGTTGGCGCAGGTAAAGCGCACACGGGCATCCTGCGCGCCGCAGAGCAGCGCCGCTTTGCCCAGCCGCGAATGCCCAATCACGGCGATATTCCGCGCGTCCACCTCCGGGCGAAGCGTCAGCACATCCAGCGCGCGGCTGGCAGCGTATGCCCAGAAAACGAGCTTGCCGGGGTCGGTGTCGGGATGCTTCCGCGGATAATGCCCGCATAGCCCGCTGCCCCAGTCGCCATCGTCCGCCGTAATGTCTGTGTAGCACACGACCGCCAGTGCAAAGCCGTTGTCGAGGATTTCCTCCGCCGGACAGTAGATGTCCGGAATGAGCGGACGGAAATTCAGCAGCAAAAACAGCGGATGCGCCTGACCGTCCGCCGGATAGAGAAACCGCAGCGGGAAAGCGAATTCTCCCGCTGGGGTATCAAAGCGGACTTCGAGCGTCTCCTGCAAGGCGTGTCCGGCGCAGGCGGGCATTGGCAGCGCCATTACCCGCGCGGATGCGGTGGACGGCGGCAGAAACGCGCCGTACTGCTCCCGCGCGAGGATGTCCAGCAGCTCCCTCCGGCGCACCTCCCACTGCGCGGATGACGTGACGGGCGTGCCGTCGGTCATGGTGAGCAAATCGGGCGTGTACATGCGGGTGTCCTCCCCGTTATAATTGTGGTACGATGGCATCCAAGAGCGTTTCCAGCAGCTGCTTCTGATTCCGGTTTTCCGCCGTGCAGGTGATGACTGCCTCCTGCGCCGGCAGAATGACGCTGTACTGCCCATACAGCCCGTCCGCGCGGTACGAATCATACTTTCCGCGCCAGAACAGGTAGCCGTAGCCGTCTTCCTCGTTTTCGACCTGCTTGCGCCCGCTTTCGCGCACCCAATTGGGGTCAAGCAGCTGTTTTCCCTGCCATTGCCCGCCCTGCTGATAGAGCAGTCCCAGCTTGTGCAGCTCTGGCAGCGCCAACAGCAGCCCCGCTGCGCCGAACGTCCGCCCCAGCGGGTCAACCTCCCAGACCGTGCGCTGAATCCCCAGCGGCGTAAACAGCCGCGGCATCAGGTAATCCACAAGGTCGCACCCGGCGCGCTTCTGCACCGCCAGCCCCGCCAGATACGGCCCGACGTTGCTGTACACAAAGTGCGTCCCCGGCGCTTCGTCGAACGGCAGCGCCAGCACTGCTTTCGCCCAGTCTTCTTCCGCCATGCCGACGCGCTGTGCGCCCATCAAGTACCCGCGCGACTGCCCGATGCACATCGTCAGCGCATCGCGAATCGTGGCGCGGCAAAGGTTCTCCGAGGGATTTTCCGGCGCTTCGTCCGGGAACAGTTCAATCAAGCGGTCGTCAAGGCGCAATAACCCCTCCTGAACCGCGAAACCGACTGCTGCCCCGGTGAAGCTCTTGCTGGCAGAGAACAGCAGGCGGCGGCACGGGCTGTCCCAATTGTGCTGATAGATTGTTTCGCCGCGCTGGGCGACAATCAGCCCCAGCAGCCGCAGGTTTTCGGCATTCTGTTCGATATTCATCAGATTCATGAGATGTGACCTCCCTGTTCTGTTTCTGTCTGCGCCAGCACCATCGGCAGGTGCAGCGTGACGCGCGTTCCGCCCTCCGGGGGACAGACGATGTCCAGCCCGTAATTTGCGCCGTAGAGATTGCGCAGGCGGTTATGGATGTTCACCAGCGCCAGACTGTTCCCCGCCGGGACGTTCAGCACGTTCTGCATACTCTTGTCGGACAGCTTCCGGTGAATTTCCGCCAGCCGCTCCGGGGGAATCCCCACGCCGTCGTCCGTTACGCACAGCGCGCAGCCTCCCGTCTCCGTCGTGTGGCAGGAAATCGTCAGCGTCCCTTTCTCCAAGCGCGATTCCAGCCCGTGATAAATCGCGTTTTCCACCACGGGCTGGATGATGAAACGCGGAATCGCGAGATCTTCGAGCGCCGGATCTACGTCGAAAACGTAGTTGAAGCGGTTCGGAAAGCGGATGCGGATGATGTCCAGATAGTAGTTGACAATGGTCATTTCCTTGCGCAGTGCGACGATGTCCGCGCCCTTGATGCAGTAGCGCATGATGGAGGATAGGGCGTTAGTAATCGACACGATTTCGCTGCTGTTCAGCATGTACCCGTACCCGCGGATGCAGTCCAGCGTGTTGTAGAGGAAATGCGGGTTAATCTGGCTTTGCAGGGCGGACAGCTCCGCGCGCTTCTTCGCCAGATTCATCTCGTAGAGCCGCGTCTGATCCTGCAGCCGCTCCGCCGTCATTTCAGACACCTTGTCCAGCAGCGTGTTGATTTCCTGACAGAACAGTTCCATTTCGCTGCTGGTGCTGATGTGGATGCGGTTTTGCAGCTTGTCATCCAAGTCATTTTCGATAAAGGCGGTCAGCTGTTTCACCGGCGCCATGATGCTGCGCTGGATGTGCAGGTTCCACACACCGATGCAGATGGCGAACACGACGCAGATCAGCATTCCCAGCCAGAGCAGTGGCATCAGGTCTGCCGCGATTTCGTCCTCCGGCACGAGGCTGACCAGCCGCCAGCCCATTGATGAGAGCAGCAGCGAATCCGTCAGGTATGTCGTCTTGTTAAGCGTCAGACTGTGCTGCAAGCCGTCCGCCATGTCACTGCAGAACGATTCGGGCAGCAGGGACAGCGTGTTCCCGTCTGCGTCGCAGCAGAGGATAATCTGCTCGTCCTGCTCGATGAGCATCAGCGCTGCACCGGGCGTCGGCAGGGCGCTGCGCAGCGTGGATTGCAGCAGGTCAAGGCGGGCGAAGATGACGCAGGTGCCTAACTTCTGCCGGAAGCGCGCGCCCTGCCGGGTGTTGTAGACCGGCTGAACGTATGCGAAAAAGTTGATGTTCGTGAAGGTATCGAATGCTGGCCCGTAAAAACCGGAAGACAGATTGTCGCTTTCAAACAGGTGATACTTGGAATCCAGCGTGTCCAGCGCAATGATGTTCCGCTCCGTCGGGCTGAGGATACTCTGGTCGTTGTTGACGACGACGATGTGGCTGACCGTGGTGCTGTGGTTGAGCAGGCTGGAAGTAAAATCAATGAAACTTTTGCCGTACTGCATTCGTTGTATCGCTGTCGGCGCGTGATAATACTGCTGCAAGACCTCGTTGGAATGGAGGGCGCTGCCCAAGTAGGACATTTCGTTGCCGATGCGGTCAAGGCTGTCGCCCAGCTGCATGAGCATCGAATGCACGAACGTCGCTGCTTTCTTCTCAGACATCCGCTGGGCGCTGCTGTAAAACACCGTCGCCAGAATCACCACCGCCAGCACCGTGCCGGTCGTCAGCAGCGTCATCTGGCTGCGCAGAGAACTGAAATGCTTGCGCATATGTCAGCGCACACTCCCTTCTTGATGCGCTGTGCGGTACGCGCCCGGCGTCTGCCCGTAATACGTCTTGAAGGTGGCGGAAAAGTGGTTATAGTTGCTGTACCCCGTCTGCCGCGCGATTTCGGAGATGCTCATGGGTGTCGTGATAATCAGCGTCCGCGCACGCTCCATGCGGTGACTGGATAGGTACTTAGTGAACGTCGCGCCCGTGATGGCGCGAAACAACTCACTACAATAGGTGTAGTTCAGGTGGAACTGCGCCGAAAGCCTTTGGAGGGACAATTCGTCGCTCAAATGCTCATCGACGTAGTTCAGCATGTCGAAAAACGTCGGACTGCAGTCGTTGACGTAGATGGATACCGGCGCCTGACCAGGCTGCACCTCCGCCATCGTCTGCCGAAGCAGCTGCAATTGCCGAACGGGATTGAGGATGTCCTGCAATACAGGTACAGTATAGCACACACGCACGTCAGGCGACTTTGGCAGGGTAGATAACAGCGACTGTTCTGTCATTGGCGTGAACAGCAGGACTTCGTTCGCATCCGCCCAGAAGGACAGAGACGCCTGAAACCCGTTCAGCAGCGGCGGAAGCGTCTCTGGCTTCTCCGCGGACAACAGCACCATGGACAACATCCCTTCCGGCACGGGCAGTCCGCGCTGCGTAAAAAGCGGTTTGAGCGGCGCCGTGCTGCTCAGCGTCGCCAGAAACGCCGGGTCGCTCCCCACACGAATGTCGTGGATGCGGCCCGACAAGCGCTCCAGTGCAGCCTGCGCCGCATCGGGCAAAATCGGTTTCAGGCAGTAGTCGAATGTAGACAGCCGCAGCGCTGTCTGCACATAGCTGAAATCGGAATACCCGCTCAGGACGATGAACACCGTCTGCAAGCCCGCTTCCCCGGACAGGCGAATCAGGTCAATGCCCGTCATCTGCGGCATCCGAATGTCCACAATCGCGGCGTCGAAGCGTTCCGCGCGCAGCTTGTCCAGCGCAGCGGGCGCTTCCGTCATCAGCACGGGCGGATCAAAGCCCCAGTCCGCCCACGGAAAGGTGTGCGCGGTGGAATACAGCGCCATCGGCTCGTCATCAGCAATCAGAATGCGGTACATTCTCGTCCTCCTTCCTCCCGAACGGCGTTATCGGGAGTACATCCAGAAACTTATGAAAGCAACCCTTTTTAGCAGGAAGATGTTCTTATTATAGCAGGGATGATTTCGCTTGTCCACTGCCAAGGATGTAGAATCTGGTCTAAATACCACCAAACCGAAAATATTGATGGTGCAAACCGAAAACAGTGCATTCCTTTTCGGTCAAAAAACGATAAAATAAAGCCATGAACAAAAACGAGAAAGCGGGTGGCTGATGGCATGGCGAAAGAACATGCGATGATTGAATCAGGGCGTCGGCAGTCCTTGGGCAAGCGGATCTGGAAAAACCGCTGGGTGTATCTTTTCCTGCTGCCGGGCATTGCGTTCGTCCTGCTGTTCTGCTACGGCCCGATGTATGGTCTGGTGGTCGCCTTCAAGGACTACAAGATCAGCAAGGGCATTCTGGGCAGTCCGTGGGCGAATCCGTGGTATAATAACTTCGCGATGATGTTCAAGGACAAGAAGTTCAACGCGGCGTTCTTCAACACCATCCGCATGGGTCTGGCGTACATCATTACCGGCTTCCCCGGCCCGATCATTCTGGCGCTGCTGCTCAACGAACTGCGGAGTCGGCACTACAAGAATACCTTGCAGGTGATTTACACCTTCCCGAACTTCCTAAGCTGGGTTATCGTCGGTGGCTTGATGACGACGATTTTCGCAGGCGAGGGCGTCATCAACAGCCTGATTCGCGCATCCGGAGGACAGACATACGGCTTCTTGACAGACAAGAGTTTGATTCGTCCTCTGCTGTATGCGACAAGCATCTGGAAGGGAACTGGCTGGTCAGCCATCCTGTATCTGGCGGGCATCGCGGGCATCAGCCCGGAACTCTACGAAGCCGCCGAGGTGGACGGCGCAAACCGCTTCCACAAGATGTGGTACATCACATGGCCGGAAATCCGCTCGACGGCGGTGATTCTGCTCATTCTGGCGTTCGGCGGCATCATGAGCAAGGGCTATGACCAAATCCTGAACATGACCAATGCGGTTGTGCGCGACGCGGCGGAGACGATTGACACCTACATCTACCGCATCACCTTCCAGGAAAAACCGAAATACGGCTTCTCCACCGCGATCGGCTTGTCGAAATCCGTCATCAACTTCGCTTTCCTGCTGCTGGCAAACAAGCTGGCGAAAGCACTTGGGGAAGGAGGCATCATGTAATGACAGCAATTTCCTCGAAAAAAGCGGAGAAACAGCTTGAACGGGAAATCGCGCGGAAGAAACGCAAGCTCCAGAAAACGACGGCGTTCGATGTCTTCAACATCATCTTCCTGCTGATTCTGGCGTTCATCGTCATCGTCCCCTTCTACTACACCATCGTCCGTTCCTTCCTCACACAGCAGGAATTCATCATGAACGGCACGACGCTCTGGCCGCAGAGCCCGACTATAGGCAACTACCGCGACATCTTCGTCGGCACGGGCCTGCTGCGCTCGTTCTTCAACTCTGTGCTGTACACGGTGACAGGTACGATTTTCAGCATGTTTCTCGCCACAACCTTGGCATATGGGCTGAGCAAGAAGAACTACCCCGGACGCGCGCTGTTCCAGAACATGATTGTCTTCACCATGTACTTCGGCGGCGGCGTTGTCCCCTTCTTCCTGCTGGTTAAGGACTTGGGGCTGTACGGCAACCGCTTCGCCGTGGTCATTGCGCTGGCGTTCAATGCGTTCAACATGATTATCCTGCGCAACTTCTTCGAGTCTCTGCCGCCGGATTTGGAAGAAGCGGCAATGCTCGACGGTGCAAGTCCCTTCCGCATCTTCTGGCAGATTGACCTGCCGCTGATGAAGCCCGCACTGGCGACGGTGACGCTGTACTTCATCGTTGACCGCTGGAACGAATGGTTCTGGAGCAACTTGTTGTTCCTCGACAGCAAGATGTGGCCGATGCAGCTGGAACTGCGGCAGATTCTGTGGACGAGCAGTGCGCTGGCGGCGGATGTTCCGGCGGAGCTGGGGCGCCGCACATACGCCGACGGCATGAAGGCGGCGGCGGTGATTGTGACGATGCTACCCATCATGTGCGTGTATCCTTTCCTGCAAAAGTATTTTGCAAAGGGCGTTATGATTGGGGCGATTAAGTCTTAAGTTGTTTAAGGTCAGAACATCACTTTTCTCTTTCCGTTGATTTCTATTCATCCGGCAAGGATGATAGGACATAAAAAGGAGGTATTCCTACATGAAACGGTTTCTATCTCTGGTTCTGTCTCTGGCAATGATTCTCCCCATCATGCTGGCTGCAACGCCCGCATTGGCGGAAGAGAATCCCTACGCCGAACACCTGACCTTCAAGGTCTTCACCATCGACGGCTCGGACGACATGTTCAACTGGCCGCTGGTGAAGCAGGCGATGGAGAAGTTCAACTTCGACTTTGAAATCCAGCTTGTCGCGTGGGATTCTTGGGATGAATCCACCCGCACGCTGGCATACACCCAGAGTCTGCCGGAAGTCATCGCGTGGTACAACCTGAATAAGGATGAGTACCTCGAATGGGTGGAAGAGGGCGTGTTCAAGGCGCTGCCGGACGACATGTCTGCGTACCCGAATCTGGAAAAGCTCATCAACAGCTACACCTGCTTCGACCAGTTCCGCGTCGATGGCAAGCTGTACACCTTCCCCAAGATTAAGAACAGCAACCCCGTCAACCTCTACACCACCTACATGTTCGCGTATCGCCGCGACTGGGCGAAGGCGATGGGCTATGACTGGGCGCCTGTCCAGACCTTGACCTACGACGAATTCGTGGCATACCTGCGCGACGTGAAGGAAAAGGATCCGGGCCACATGGGCGATAAGCTCGTTCCGCTTGATCTGGACAACGGCGGCAAGCACTGGGCGATGCTGGCGCAGCTGTGGAATCAGCGCATCGGCTCCTTCGACATCGTGGATGGCCAGTATTGCTGGAGCGCGGAAGACCCCTCCTCTCTGGAAGCCATCAAGCAGATTAAGACCCTCTACGACGACGGTCTGCTGGCGATGGACAGCTACAACGACTCCAACAACGCGGGTCGTGAACGCTTCCTCGCGGGCCGCTCTGCTGTCCTGTACGGCAACCTCGGCGCGACCATCCTGCAGACGACTGCCCGTACCCTCGCGACCAATGTCGAAGGCTTCACCGAAGAAGACCTCGGCATCATCTGCCTCGAAGCGCCCGACGGCACGTTCCATGTCAGCCAGATCGACGAGTGGTGGGCTGCGTTCGCCTTCTCCGCGAACTGCCGCGACGAAGTCATGGATCGCTGGCTGGCGGTCGGCAACTGGCTGCTCGAACAGGAACAGATTGAAACCTACGCTTACGGCGTGAAGGGTGAAGACTGGGACTACGACGCGGACGGCAACGTCGTTCTGAACTACACCGATGCAGACATCGCCGCCACCGGCAGCAAGTACTACATCGTGCAGGAGCGCGCCTTCCAGAAGTACTTCGTCCTCGAAGGCTTGGACGTCTACCTCCCCGGCAACCCCTCTTACTCTTCCTACATCATCAATGACCTGTTCACCACGAACATGAAGACGTGGGAATCCAACGCAACATTCGCTCCGACGGACTATAACCTGACCAACACCAAGAACGAGGCGTATTACTCCTTCCGTTCTGCCGTCATCAACAACATCCGCGATATCATCATTCAGGCGGTCATCTCTGACGATCCGGAAACGGTTTGGAACGACTTCGTGAATGAACATCGCGAAGAAGGCGACAAGCTGGCTGCGGAACTGACGGAAGAATTCCTGAAGTAATCCATCCACGGGTCAGTGCTTGACCCGCAATCACCCGTCTGCATTTTCAGGCAGCAGGGAGCTTTCTGAGAATGGAAGCTCCCTGCTTTTCGATTTCGGCGCAAGAAGCCTTCGTAATAAAAAGCTACAACAAAAACCAACTATCCACAAGTACCGCACATTTTCCCCGAATGCTTCCGTCCAGCACCGGACGCCCCTTCCGACGCTGCACCGAGGCATTCCCACCCCATCAACAGGAGGCAAAACATATGCTTCACCCCCTCGCCATCACCATGTGGGATTTTTCATGGATTGAACGCCGCTGGGACGGCGCAGGCTTTGAGGACTGGAACGCTGCCCTCGACGGCGTCAAAGAACGCGGCTATGATGCCGTCCGCATCGACGCATTCCCCCACCTGCTGTCCCAAGCCCCTGAAAAAGAATGGCTGCTCCTGCCTGTCTGGTATTCCAATGACTGGGGCAGCCCCTATAAAGTCCGCGTTCGGCTCTTTCCTGCACTCATCGACTTCCTGAAAGCCTGCCGTGCGCGCCGCATCAAGGTCGCCCTCAGCAGCTGGTTCCGCGAAGACGCCGATAACGTCCGCATGGCGCTCAGCACCCCGCAGGCGATGGCGAAATGCTGGATTGATACCCTTCGTCTGATTGCGAACGCCGGGCTGATGGACACCATCCTCTATGTTGACCTCTGCAATGAGTTCCCCGGCGACTTCTGGTCACCGTACTTCCGCAATGACCCGCCGTGGATGACGTGGAGCTGCTGGCATACCGACGCCGCGATGGACTATATGCGCACGGCGATTGCGCTCGTCCGTCAAGAATACCCTGATTTGCCGTACTGCTTCTCCTTCGACGGCGAGAATACGCACTTCTACCGCGAACGCGACCTCTCCTTCTTCGATTTGGCGGAGCACCATATCTGGATGACGAAGCTGAACAAGCAGCAGTTCTATCACGAGGTCGGTCAGGCAAAGGACGGGCGATTCACCGAGGAAGGATATCACCTGCTGGCTGACCACGCGCTGGATGTGTACCACGGCAAGGAAGATTATTGGAAGCAGCTGCTTGTCAGCGGTATTCAGACGCTCGCGGCGGACGCGAAAGCCGCCGGTCTGCCGCTGGCGACGACCGAGTGCTGGGGCATCACGGACTACAAGGATTTCCCGATGCTCCCGTGGGGCTGGGTGAAAGACCTGTGCGCGCTGGGCGTAGAGACGGCGTGTCAGACAGGACAGTGGGCGCTGATGGCGACGAGCAACTTCGCCGCGCCGCAGTTCTGCGGCATGTGGCGGGATGTCGCGTGGCATCAGCGTCTGACGACGATGATTCACAAAGCGCCCCTGCCGCCGGAAGCAGAAAAGACCGCGCTTGGGCGCGCGATGCGGTGGGAATGAAATATCACTTCCAAATAAGTCGAGCTGCGGTATGAGCAGATATTTCTGGCGTTAACCGATGGGGGTAAACCCTAAAAGTGGCGGCGCCTCCGCAGAGGCGAAATTTCTGTGTATCAATTCTGGATAATCAGGTAAGACGGGAAAAAGGAGAACGAACACATGCGTGAGCAGATTTCCCTAAACGGCACTTGGCAGCTCAAAGGCACAGCATCCTATGTGCCGCTGCGCGATAAGAGCATGGAAACCGGCAAGCCGCTGGAAGGCGTGACCGGCTGGATGGACGCGCAGGTTCCCGGCGGCGTGGCGCGCGCGCTGTATCAGGCAGGCTATATCGACCACCCCTATGTGGACATGAACAGCTTGAAGTGCGAGTGGATAGAAAACCGCTGGTGGATTTACCGCCGCGAGTTCGACCGCCGGGACATCCCCGCGCACCGCAAGACCCTCCTGCACTTCGAGGGTGTCGATTATGCCTGCATGGTCTACCTGAACGGGCATCTGCTGGGCGAACACGAGGGCATGTATGAGGATTTCGCCTTTGACGTGACCGACCTTCTGCAGACGGCGGAGCATTTCGTGCTGGATGTGCTGATCCTCCATGCGCCGGACGAAATGGGGCAGATTGGGCGCACAAGCCAGACTTCGACACAGAAGAGCCGCTTCGGGTATAAGTGGGATTTCAGCACCCGGCTGGTCAATCTGGGCATCTGGCAGGATGTATCGCTGATTTTGGAGGACGAAGCTGCGCTGGACGACCTTTATGTGCATTCGGACGCAGCGAACGGCACGGGGCTGCTGCATATTTCCGGCACAACCCGTGCGGATGGCAATCTGCCGCTGGCGGTGGCGGTACGCTGCACAAAGGACGGCGTGGAGAAAGCCGCTGCGACACTGCCTGTGCAGGACGGCGCATTCGCTGGAACGCTGACCATCCCGTCGCCGGAACTGTGGTATCCCAACGGGCTGGGCGAACAGCCGCTCTATGACGTGACGCTGACGCTCCGGAGCTGCGAAACCGTGCTGGACGAGCGGACGATGCGCCAAGGCATCCGCCACTTCGAGATGATTCAGAATGAGGACGCCCCGGCGGGTGCGCTCCCCTATACCATTATCATGAACGGCGAGCGCGTCTATATGAAGGGCGTCAATATCACGCCGATGGATCATATCTACGGCGATATTCCGGCGGAACAGGTCGCATATCAACTGCATCAAGCGAAGCGGCTGAATGTGAACATCGTGCGCGTCTGGGGCGGGGGCGTGATTGAGACGGAAACGTTCTACCGCCTCTGCGACGAGCTGGGTCTGCTGGTCTGGCAGGAATTCATTCAGTCCTCCTCCGGCGTGGACAACATTCCGTCGGAACTGCCGCATTTCCTCACACTCCTGCGGCAATCAGCGGTTCACGCGCTGAAAGTCAAGCGCAATCATACATCGCTGGTCATTTGGAGCGGCGGCAACGAGCTGATGGACGAGAACCGCAAGCCCGTGACGCTGGAAAACAAGAACATCTCGATGTTGGCAGACTTGGTTAGGACGCTTGACCCGGCGCGGATGTTCGTGCCGACGTCGCCCTCCGGCCCGGAAGCGCACATTTCTCGCACACCGGGCAGAAGCCATGATGTGCACGGCTGGTGGCAGTATCAGGGCAACGGGCGACAGTACAGCTATTTCGGCGATACGGACAGTCTGCTGCACAGCGAATTCGGCTGCGACGGCATGAGCAGTATGCAAGCCGTTGCGCGGACGCTGTCAAAATGCCCGACGAAGCCGGAGCGCATGAAGGACAACGACCTCTGGCGCTTCCACGGCGACTGGTGGTGCACCTACGACCGCGAGGAAGCCATGTTCGGGCATGTGGAGGACATCCGGCGCTATATCCGCCTCAGCCAGTGGATGCAGGCGGAAGGGCTGCGCTTCATTCTGGAGAGCAACCAGCGCCGCAAGTGGCATAACAGCGGCAGCATCATCTGGCAGCTCAGCGAGCCGTGGCCGAATCTCTCCTGCACGTCCATTGTCGATTATTACGGGCATGAGAAACAGGCGTATTACTGGACGAAAGATGCCTTTGCGCCCCTGCATCCGACGCTGGATTACCGCCGCTTAGACTACGCAGCAGGAACGGCGGTGGAACTTCCCCTGACAGTGCTGACGGACAGCGGCATTGCGGGCGACGCGGAAGTCGCGTGGTCTGTGCGTGGTCTGGATGGCGCGACCTATGCCGAAGAAACCCGCACAGCGCACTTGGCGGCTGCTGCGGTCAACCGCGTGGGCGACGTCGCGTTCGTCATGCCGCAGACGGCGGATGGACTGGTGCTGGTGCGCCTGACAGTGCGGTTGGGCGAAAGAACCGCCGTCAATGAATACTACTTCTCCTGCGAGAACAATCGCCCCTACCGCGCGGCGACATTCCTGCATGGCGGACACCTGACCGCGCGGGCGCTGGAAACGTCCCCGGACAGCGCCGTCATTGAGGTGCGCAACACGGGCGACACGGCCGTGCTGTTTGCGGACATCACGGATGCGTCGGACGAATGGAATCTGGTGCGCGACGACAACTTCCGCACGCTCCTCCCCGGCGAGCGCTGGCAGACGCGGGTACAGTGGTCTCGCCGCTTCCGCATCGGCTTCGACGACTTCACCGCGCACACGACCGAGCGCCCGATTTTGACCGTGGACGGCATTGGGCTGGATGCGCCGGTATTGATTTAAGGCACCTTGCCGCCTCCGCAGAGGCGAAACCCTCTGCATGACAACGCAATACTATGCAGAAACAGTACAAACAAAGGAGAAAAAGCTCACCATGAACGGAACGATGGTTGACCTGCTCAGTGGCTACCTGAGCGGTGACAATATCAGCGAATCCAAACGGACACTCGGCGACCTCAAAAACGTATTTCAGGACGAAGCCGCCCGCGCCCAAATGAACCCTGCAACCATCGTCTATGAAGTTCAGAGCCATATGGCGGTCAAAGACGGCACGCCCGGCGGTCTGTTCTTCGGCACGAGCAACGTCATGCCCGGTCAGGTCGGCGGCGAATACTTCATGACCAAGGGACATTATCACGCGCGGCGGGAATGCGGCGAATATTACTGGTGCATTCAGGGCACGGGCGCGCTCATCCTCATGGATGAAAGCGGCAAGTGCTGGTTCGAGCCGATGCAGCCCGGCAGCCTCCACTATATCCCCGGCTACATCGCGCACCGCCTCGCCAATACGGGCGACACGCCCCTGCGCGTCGGCGCGTGCTGGCCGTCCGACGCGGGACATGACTATGCGTCCATCGCCGAACATGGCTTCACCGCGCGGCTGATAAACGTCGGCGGCGTCCCGACGCTGGTTCAGGAGGGGCAGGCATGAGAAAAAGCAATTACGATAAGCGTCCTGTCCTCCATGTGCGGACAAAGGGTGTCAGCGCATGGCAGGGCTGGGAAGCTATCGGCGCACAGCTGCGCAAAGCCATTGTGGGCAAGCCTGACGCCGTCGTTTGCGTGGACTGCTATCACGGCGTGTGGGAATCGGATGTGCTGAGCGCGCTGACAGAGCAGCTGAACCCGTCGCGCGTCTTCTGCACGGCACAGGCGACGCTCCCCAAAGAGCAGGTCAATGCCATGCTGAAAGACCACCTGACCGATGACCGTGTGTTCGGCATCATGGCGCACTACCGCATCGAGCAGTTCTTCGACATGGAACGGGTAGCGGTGCTTCGGCAAGAAATCGCATTGGCGCATGGTGTCCGGCTGGTGTTCGGCGTCGGCGCGGCGTTGCTGTGCGAGCACCCCGATGTGCTGGTGTATGCGGACATGGCGCGCTGGGAAATCCAGCTCCGCTTCCGCTCCGGCAAACTGGCAAACTGGCTCAATGACAACTATGGCGAAGACCCGCTGCGCAAATATAAGCGCGGCTACTTCATCGAATGGCGCGTCCTCGACCGCCATAAGCGGACGCTGCATTCGCATATTGACTACCTGCTGGACACCAACGACGCCGAGACGCCCCGCATGATGACCGGCGACTGCTACCGCGATGCGCTCAAGCAGGCGGTCACGCAGCCCTTCCGCGTTGCGCCGTATTTCGACCCCGGCGTCTGGGGCGGGCAGTGGATGAAGTCCGTCTGCGGGCTTGCCCCGGAAAAGCCCAATTACGCATGGAGTTTCGATGGCGTGCCGGAGGAAAACAGCCTCCTGCTGGATGTAGACGGCATCGTTGTGGAAACACCCGCCATCAATCTGGTACATGAGGAAGCTAAAGCGCTCTTGGGTGACAAGGTTCACGCGCGCTTCGGCACGGAATTCCCGATTCGCTTTGACTTTCTGGACACCATCGGCGGCGGAAACCTGAGCTTGCAGGTGCATCCGCTGACCGAGTACATTCAGGACACGTTCGGGATGCACTACACGCAGGACGAAAGCTACTACATCCTCGACGCGGCGGAAAACGCCGACACGCATGTCTATCTGGGCTGCAAGACGGGCATTCAGCCGGAAAAATTCCAGAAGGCGCTGGAAGACAGTCAGCAGACCGGGCAGTTCGACGCGGAACGCTTCGTCAACGTTATTCCGGCGAAAAAGCACGACCACTTCCTGATTCCCGCCGGAACAATACACTGCTCCGGCAAGGACTGCATGGTACTGGAAATCAGCGCGACGCCCTACATCTTCACCTTCAAGCTCTGGGATTGGGGGCGCCTTGGGCTGGATGGACGCCCGCGCCCGATTCACCTTGCGCATGGCATGAAGAACATTCAGTTCGACCGCGATACAGACTGGGTGCAGAAGAATCTTGTCAACCGCGTGGAGGTGATTCACGAGGAAGACGGCATCCGCGAGGAACGCACCGGGCTGCACGAACGGGAGTTCATTGAGACGCGGCGGCACTGGTTTGACCGGAAGGTGGAGCATGAGACGGGCGGAAGCGTGAATGTGCTGAATCTGGTGGAAGGTGAAGAAGCGGTGGTAGAGAGCCCGGAGGGGAAATTTGCGCCGTTTGTGGTGCACTATGCGGAGACGTTTATTGTTCCGGCGGCGGTGGGAAGGTATACGGTTGCACCGCATGGGAAGAGTATCGGAAAGAACCTGGCGACGGTGAAAGCATTTGTGAGGGTGTAGCGATCGGGAAGCCCTCTGGACTATGCCAAAGACCACTTTGAAAAAAGGAAAAACAACTACATTTATCAAGCAGGGGATTTCGCGCCTGCGGAGGCGACAAGGGGGCAATGAAAACAAACGAAGTTTGCGATTGCCCCCTTGCCCCCCTCGCAGCGGACACTGCCATGCTGCTTGGTTTTCGCCGCGAGTAAGGATTCTGTGTCCAATATGACACACACACTCATCATCAGAAGAGGAAAAACACCATGAAACTTGATTTTGACCCCGGATTCGATATTACGCCGCTGTCGGTGGATGAGGGCTTCCGGCTGGGGGCTGACTGCTTTGATAAAGGCACGGAGTTCCGCAAGCTCGACAGCGTCCGCAAGAGCCTTCGCGACCCGAATTGCGATGGGCCGGAAAACGTCTATGCCATCATGATGGACGTCGGGCATAAGAAGGACTTGCCCGCCATGCAGCAGCGGATGCTCCTCTATGGCGTCGTGACGTATGCCGCCGGGCAGTTAGGCGATGAACCCATCCGCAGTCAGGGGCATATTCATAAGGTTTCCGCGCATTGCGGGTGGTCTACGCCTGAGGTCTATGAGATTTGGACGGGCAAAGCTGTGATTTATATGCAGGAATCGGGGCAGGATGACCCCGGACGGTGCTTCGCGGTTGAGGCAGGCGCGGGCAATGTGGTGATTGTGCCGCCGGGGTGGGTTCATGCCACCATCAGCGCTGACCCCAAGCAGCCGCTGACTTTCGGCGCATGGTGCGCCCGCGATTATGGCTTTGAGTACGCCGACGTCCGCCGTCATGGGGGCATTGCGTGGTTTCCGCTGCTGACGGCGGAGGGCAAACTTCGCTGGACACCCAATCCCGCTTATCATACCCGTCAGTTGACCATCAAGCCTCCGCGCGATTACAGCGATTTGGGGCTGGAAAAGGGCAAGTCGATTTACCGCCAGTTCGAGGAAGACCCGGATCGGTTCCTGTTTGTGTCCGACCCGGCGCGCGCGGCGAATATCTGGAAGAATTACATCCCGTAAGGGAGAAAGGGCAAAAGTATGCAGTTTCCGAAAGACTTCCTGTGGGGAACAGCAACGTCCTCCTATCAGATTGAGGGTGCAGTGAATGAAGACGGCAAGGGCAAATCCATCTGGGACGTATTCACGCACGTACCAGGCACGGTGAAAGACCGCTCGAACGGCGATGTAGCGATTGACCACTACCATCGCTTCCGCGAGGACATCCGCCTGATGGCAAAGATGGGGATTCGCAACTACCGCTTCTCCATTTCGTGGGGGAGAATCCTCCCTGACGGCACGGGCGCGGTCAACGAAAAGGGACTTGCGTTCTATTCCGAGCTGGTGGACTGCCTGCTGGAAAACGGCATCCGCCCCTTCTGCACGCTCTATCACTGGGATTTACCCTATGCACTGCACCTGCGCGGCGGATGGCTGAGTCCTGATATGCCGGAATGGTTCGCAAACTATACGACCATCGTCGCGGATGCGCTGGGCGACCGCGTGAAAGATTTCATCACCATCAATGAGCCGCAGTGCATCATTGGTTCAGGGTATGCGCTGGGCGTCCACGCGCCGGGGCTGAAATGCTGCGCGGCGGACATCGTTCGCGCGGCGCATCACCTGATGCTGGCGCACGGTCGTGCGGTTCAGGTGCTTCGGGCGCACGTTCCCGGCGTTCGCGTCGGCTATGCCCCCTGCGGCGACCCGTGCGTGCCGTATACGAATTCGCCGGAGGACATCGCCGCCGCCCGCAAGGAGTATTTTACCGTCCCTATTGACGAGAAAGTCGGGCCTGCGTGGAATATTGCGTGGTTCTCTGACCCGGTGATGCTGGGGCAGTACCCGGCGGATGGGCTGGTCGGCTACGAGCAGTACCTTCCTGACGGCTGGCAGGAGGACTTGAAGACCATCCATCAGCCGCTGGACTTCTACGGGCAGAACATCTATCAGGGGCAATGGTGGCGCAGGGGGGCGGACGGCAAGCCGGAGCATGTGCGCTACCCGGCGGGTCATCCGCATAACGCCTTGGAATGGCCCATCAATGAAGACGGGCTGTACTGGGGGCCGCGCTTCCTCTATGAGCGCTATCATACGCCGATTCTGATTACCGAAAACGGCATGGATGCCCACGATGCGGTCAGTCTGGACGGCAAAGTGCATGACCCGAATCGGCAGGACTACATGCACCGCTATCTGCGTGCGCTGGGTCAGGCGGTAGCGGACGGTGTGCCGGTGCTGGGCTACTTCTATTGGAGCTTCTTCGATAATTTCGAGTGGGCGCATGGGTATCAGGAGCGCTTCGGTCTGGTTTATGTGAATTATCAGACGCAGGAGCGCATTTTGAAGGACAGCGCATACTGGTATCAGCAGGTTATGGCAACGAACGGAGAAAATTTGTAAAAAACGCGAAATTAAGCAGGAAGGACGAGCCTTATGAGCGAAATTAAGATAATTAATGGACAATCCCTGCCGAATATCCCGTGGCAGGAGCGCCCGGCTGACCTTGAAGAAGGTGCGGTGCTATGGCGCTACACCGAAAACCCCGTCATGGGGCGCAATCCCACGCCGAAAATCGGGCGCATTTTCAACAGCGCGGTCGTGCCGTGGCAGGATGGGTATATCGCCGTGCTGCGCGGCGAGCAGGTCAATGGCGTGCCGCATGTGTATCTGGGACGCTCCAAGGATGGCATTCACTGGAATGTAGACCGCGAGCGCGTGCAGTTCGTGGACGAAAACGGCGAGCCGTGGATGCCTAACTACGCCTATGACCCGCGGCTGGTGAAGGTGGAGGATACTTACTATATCATCTGGTGTACGGACTTCCACGGCGCGGCTATCGGCATGGCGAAGACGAAGGACTTTAAGCATTTCACGCGCATGGAGAACCCGTTTATCCCCTATAACCGCAATGCCGTGCTGTTCCCGCGGAAAATCGGCGGCATGTACAAGATGCTGTCGCGCCCGTCAGACTCCGCGCATACGCCGTTCGGGGACATCTTCCTCTCCGAAAGCCCCGACCTGATTTACTGGGGACGCCACCGGCATGTGATGAGCCGCGGCCCGATGTGGTGGGAAGCGGTGAAAATCGGCGCGGGCGCGTGTCCGATTGAGACGACGGAAGGCTGGCTGATGTTCTTCCACGGCGTCGCCAGCACCTGCAACGGTTTTGTGTACTCCATGGGCGGCGCGATTCTTGACCGGGACGAGCCGTCAAAGGTGCTGTACCGGTGCGAGAATTATCTGCTGACGTCGGAAATGCCCTATGAAGTCAGTGGCTTCGTGCCGAATGTCGTCTTCCCCTGCGCGACGGTTCAGGATGCGGACACCGGGCGTATTGCCATCTATTACGGCTCGGCGGACACCTGCGTCGGGCTGGCGTTCGGGTATGTGGACGAGATTGTACAGTACATCAAGGACAACAGCGTCCTGAATCCCGACGACGGCGTGGCATTTGAGAAATTCTGATACCGCGGAGGAAGAACCTATGAATCCCTTTCGCCGCCCCAACGTGCTGCTGATTTATACTATTTCCAAATGAGAATGCGCCAAAATGCGAAGCGAATTTTTCATTCTGGCTAACGGGAGTGAAACGCAGCGTAGCAGCGCTACGCTAAGTGGAACGACCGGACGCCAGAATGGAAAAGGCGCGAGCAGATGGTGCAGGTGAATTCGGAAATAGTATTATACCGCCCAGCAGCGCGGCGAACGGCTTCGGTCACTATCCCGGCGGGTCTATCAGCAATGAAAAAGGAGAATCAGTCATGAAGGACGCATGGTGGAAGGAAGCCGTCGTCTATCAAGTCTATCCACGCAGCTTCATGGATGCAAACGGCGACGGCATCGGCGATTTGCAGGGCGTGACCTCGCGGCTGGACTACTTGCAGGAGCTGGGCATCGATGTGATTTGGCTGTCGCCTGTGTACCAGTCCCCGAACGTCGATAACGGCTATGACATCAGCGATTATCAGGCGATTCAGCCGGAATTCGGCACGATGGTGGATTTCGATGAGCTGCTTAAACAGGCGCATCGGCGTGGAATCCGCATCGTGATGGACTTGGTCGTCAACCACTCGTCCGACCAGCATCCGTGGTTCGTGGAGAGTCGGAAGAGCAAGGATAACCCTTATCGCGACTACTACATCTGGCGCGAACCGAAAGCGGACGGCCGTGCGCCGAACAACTGGGGTTCGTGCTTCGGCGGATCAGCGTGGCAGCTTGACCCGGAAACGAACATGTACTATCTGCACCTGTTCGCGCCGCAGCAGCCCGATTTGAACTGGAAGAATCCGAAACTGCGCGACGACGTGTACCGCATGATGACATGGTGGTGCGACAAGGGCGTGGACGGCTTCCGCATGGATGTCATAAGCATGATTTCTAAACCCGATGAAATGCCGGATGACCCGAACGCCCCCGTCGGCGGTTATGGAAACTTTGGCGCATACTGCATTCACGGTCCGCATGTGCATGAATACCTGAAGGAAATGAACGAGCGGGTGCTGTCCCGCTATGACCTGATGACCGTGGGTGAAACGGCGGGCGTGACCATCGAGGAGGCGCAAAAGTACGCCGGAGAGGATTCGCATGAGCTGAGCATGGTCTTCCAGTTCGAGCATGTGGACGTTGCCGGAAAGTATGGGGCGTGGCGCACGGAGCAGATTCCGATGCTGTTCCTGAAAAAGGTGCTGAGCAAATGGCAGACAGAGCTGCACGGCAAGGCGTGGAACAGCCTCTTCCTCGGCAACCACGACCAGCCGCGCACCGTGTCCGCGTTCGGCGATGACCGCCCGCAGTGGCGCGTCCGCAGCGCGAAAATGCTGGCAACCTGCCTGCACATGATGGAGGGCACACCTTATATCTATCAGGGCGAAGAGCTGGGCATGACGAACTGCCCGTTCCAGTCGCTGGACGAGTTCCGGGATATTGACAGTCTGAACGGGTATCGCCGCTGGGTGACGGACGGGCCGCTCACGCACGACGAGTTCTTCCCCTACCTGCTGTTCAAGAGTCGCGATAACGCCCGCACGCCCATGCAGTGGAACGACAGCCCGAATGCCGGATTCACCTGCGGCACGCCGTGGATTCGCGTCAATCCGAACTACACGGAGGTCAACGCGGCGGCGGCAATGGCTGACCCGGATTCAACGTTCTACTACTTCCAGAAGCTCATCCGCCTGCGCAAGGCACACCCCGTGATTGTGCATGGACGCTATGAGCTGCTGGAAAAGGACGACCCGGCACTGTTCATTTATACGCGCACGCTGGATGATGCGCAACTGCTCGTGATGTGCAACTTCAAGGAGCAGACGCGAGAATGGACAATGCCGGCGGGCTTCGCGGGCGCGCAGGTGCTGATTTCCAACACCGGGCGGACACAGCAGACGGAGCAGACCATCACCTTGCAGCCTTATGAAGCATTGGTGCTTCTGAAATAACATTGACGGGATAGAAAGGAGAATTTCAGATGAAAATGGAACTGGGTGCGCAGACATTTACCGTGCGGGACTATATGCAGACGACGTGGGACTTCCGGGAGGCGATGAAGCGCATTGCGGAAATCGGCTATACCTGCGTGCAGCTGTCGGCGGTGGGCAATGTGCCGGTTCAGGCGCAGCGGGACATCTGCGATGAATTCGGGCTGAAAATCGTTCTGACGCATACGAATCCGGATCGCATGATTGCCGACCCGGAGGGCGTCATCCGCGACCATGACATCCTTGGCTGCGACTACATCGGCATCGGCATGATGAACCCGAAGTACCAGCGCGCGGAGTGGATTGACCAGTTCGCGAAAGACTTCACGACGCCCGCGAAGAAGATGCGCGACGCGGGCAAACTGCTGATGTACCACAATCACAATCTGGAATGGACGCGCCTGCGCGACGGCCGCCGGATTATGGACGTGCTGCTGGAACAGATGCCGGCGGACTTGATGGGCGTGACGCTGGATACCTACTGGGTGCAGGCGGCGGGCGCGGATGTGCTGGAATGGATTGACATCCTGCAAGACCGCATCCCCTGCGTCCACCTGAAGGACATGTCGGTCAATGGCTTCGACCAGCGCAAGGCGGTCGTCGGCGAGGGCAATCTGAACTTCCCGAAGATTCTGGAAAAGCTGCAAACGCTGGGCAAGACGAAGTATATGCTCGTCGAGCAGGACGACTGCTACGGCGAAAGCGCGTTTGACTGCTTGAAGCGCAGCTATGACAATGTGAGAAAGATGGGGTATTGAGCAATGGCAAAGGTGAAATTGGGCATTATCGGCGTCGGCAATATGGGCACGGGTCACAGCAAGAACTATCTGGACGGCTTGATGCCAGAAATCGAAATCACGGCGGTGGCTGACCGCAACCCGGCGCGCCGCGAGTGGGCGAAGGAAAACCTCCCCGGCGTGAAGGTTTTTGATGAGGGCGTAGATCTCATCCATAGCGGCGCGTGCGAAGCCGTGCTGATTGCCACGCCGCACTATCAGCATCCGCCGCTGGCGATTGAAGCATTCAAAAACGGGCTGCACGTCATGGTGGAGAAGCCCGCCGGCGTTTACACCCTGCAAGTGCGCGAAATGAACGCCGAGGCGGACCGTCACCCGGAGCTGACCTTCGGCATGATGTTCAACCAGCGCACGAATTGCACCTACCGCAAGATGCACGAGCTGATTCACAGCGGCGCAATCGGTGACTTAAAGCGTGTCAATTGGATTATCACCGACTGGTACCGCACGCAGTTCTACTACGATTCCGGCGCATGGCGCGCAACGTGGGCGGGCGAAGGCGGCGGTGTGCTGCTGAACCAGTGCCCGCATCAGCTGGATTTGGTGCAGTGGCTGGTGGGACTGCCGTGCAAGGTGCAGGGTTTCTGCCACGAGGGCAAGTGGCACAACATCGAGGTCGAGGACGACGTGACCGCCTATTTCGAGTACCCGAACGGCGCCACGGGCGTTTTCATCACCACGACCGCCGACGCCCCCGGCACGAACCGTTTGGAGATTACAGGCACGAAGGCGACGCTCATCTGTCAGGACGGCAAGCTCATCATGAAGAAGCTGGAAATGGATGAGCGTGAATGGTGCGCGACGTGTCAGGAAGGCTTCCGTGCGCCGTCCTACGAAACGATCGAGGTCGAGACGGACGGGCAGAACGGGCAGCATCCGGCGGTGCTGAACGCGTTTGCGGCGCATATCCTGCGCGGCGAACCGCTGGTCGCGGACGGACGTGAGGGCATCAATGGGCTGATGCTGTCCAATGCGATTCATCTGTCCTCGTGGCTGGGGCATCCTGTGACTTTGCCGATTGACGAGGCGCTGTTTTTGGAGAAGCTCAATGAACGTCGGGCAACGTCACGGGTAAAGACGGGGGAAAGCGTTTTCAGTGATACAAATGGGACATATGGGTCAAAATAAAGGGGAGCTCCAAACACGAGGATAAACACGCAGGCAAAGCAAGATAACGCGACCAACTCATACTAATTCGATTCTAAAACATGGCATCGAGCATAGCAGATTTTTCGTTCCGGCAAAGCTGAGTGAAGCGAGGCGTACTGGAGGTACGCGCGAGCGGAACGAAGCAAAGCCGGGGCGGAAAAGATGCTGGGCGAATGACATGTTTTAGATGAGAATTAGTATCAATTGCACCAGACAGGCGCGAACGGATTGTATGCTTTCCTCCACAAAACCACATAAAGATGTGCCCTGCCCCGGCAAACTCATCCGCCGGAGCAGGGCGCTTTTCGATGCAGTTGTTCTGTTACATTCTGACCGTTTCCCCTGCTTTAATCGTCATGACCTCTCCTTTGTTCTCCACCCAAATGTCGGTGGCGGTCGGGTTAAAGACGATGTGCCCGTCGGCGCTGGTGCGCAGCTGGCGGCTGGCGTTCAGGTAGTCCACAATCTCGATATTTGTCGCGTACCAAATATCCTTCTTGCCGCTCATTTTCTCGCAGAAGGCGCGGATGACCTCCCAGTTGTTATGCTGCTCAAACTCGTAGCTATGTCCCCACAGGTAGAACAGCTTCAGCCCGAATGGCAATTTCCCCGTAAGGAAGCGGTCGCACAGCTCGTCCAGCTTCGGGTCATCGTGATGGCAAGTTGGGTGGAGGCACAGCCAGTCGTTGGGAATCTCAAAGTTGTGGGTGCTGACGACAGTGCGGGCATAAGCAATGCCGCAGGTGCGCAGGGTGTCGACGGCTTCGTCGCTGTATGTGCCGTAAGGGTACGCAAAACCGCGGACGATTTTGCCAAACAGCTTTTCCAGATTATCGCGGTCAGCAAGAACCTCATAGGCAATGCGCGGCGCGGGAATCGCGGACAGCGACGCATGGGTCAGCGCGTGGGATGCGACTTCGTGGCGGCCGCCGGCATAAAGCGCTTTAACGGCGGATTCGCTCATGCGGCGGTGAATCGTGCCGGCAGGGTAAACCGTGCCTTCTGGGGCAAAGCAGCCGCTGTTGAGGTTGAAGGTGGCGAGAATACCGTATTCATCGAGGATGCGGATGAGTTCGATGTCGGTTTCCACGCCATCGTCGTAGGAGAGGGTCAGCGCCTTGCGCAGACCGTAGGGGTAGAGAATCATCATGGGAAAAGACTCCTTTCTTTGTGGGTAAGAAATGATTGGCAAAAGGATCTCTTTTGCCTTGGTTACGCGAGTTTATTGGGAAAGTGCTTTTGGGTTGCAGGGGTTCGCGCCTGCGGGCGCACAAAAGGGTCAAGCCTTTTGCTTCCGAGTAAACAGCTTTTTCAGCGCCCACGCGCAGGGCTTTTCAATCAGCAGGGTGATGAGAATCGCGCCGAGGAGGGATAGACCGAAGCAGAGCGCCATGTACTGCCATTGCCACGGCTGTTCGCCGACGCGGTTCGGTTCATTGCTCACGGACGGCGGGATGTGCAGCCGCTTCAGGTGGACGGCGAGGTTCTGATGCAGCAGGTAGTAGTTCATCGAGATGGCGGCAAGCCAGCCCATGACGCGGTTGCCCAGCAGGAAGCGCAGGGGGCGCACGGCGAAGGGGAGCGAGAGCATGAGGCCCGCAATCGTCAGGCAGAGCAGTGGACGGCGCATCATCTGCGCGGCCTGCATGGCAGCTTGTCCGGACGTGTACGCCTGTGTGCGGATGACGCGGAGCATCCCGTAGAGAGAGACGCAGAACACAAGCGTCGCCGCGCCCTGCCAGAGCCACTTGCGGCGGCTTTCCGCCGGGTACAGCTGCGTCAGGCGCACATACAAGATGGACGCGCCCATGCCCATTGCGTAAACATCAAGGAAATTCGCCAGCTGATTGACAACCATGTTGTACTCGTCCAGCCGCCATAAACACCAGCCGCGGAACGCAAACGCGACCGCCGCCATGCTCATCAGCGTACCGAGCGGATTCTTCATCGCGCCCTTCGCCAGCAGAGGGAAAATCAGGTACGCCTGCATCTCGATGGCGATTGTCCACGATGCAACGCCAATAGGCGTGGCGATGTAGGTGGCGTAATTGAACGTCTGCGTGAACGTCAGGTGCATGAGGACGTCGCGGACGGCTTCTGATGTGCGCCCGTAGAGGTTGTACGGAATCGCGACGGCGACAAGCATCAGCAGCGTCAGGAAATAATAGCTGGGCACAATGCGCATGATGCGCCGCTGATAGAACGCCTTCGTGTCCGGCACGCGCTCGCCCAGCATCATCGTCCGCGCATACGGTAGGAACAGCAGAAAGCCCGACAGCAGAATTGTGCCGTCAACCGGCATATATCCGGCGCGCAGCAGATAGTCCAGCGAGTAACGGCCGATCGACGGCGTAAGCCACGACTGCTGCCAGAAGTGATACCAGCTGACGATGAACACCAGCAGCACACGCAGCCCGTTCAACTCCGGAATCCTGCGGCAGTTCGGGCGATAGGCGGTCATGAATCCGCCTCCAGGAGGGCGCGCATTCCCATCACATAGCCGTAGAAGCCGAAGCCGACAATCTGCCCCCGGCAGGCGCTGGCGGTGACGGACTTGTGGCGGAATTCCTCCCGCGCGTGGACGTTGCTCATGTGGCACTCAATGACCGGCATCGGCACGGACGCAATCGCATCATGCAGCGCAACGGACGTGTGCGTGTACCCACCCGGATTGAACACCGCACCGCAGAAGCCGTCGAAGTACGCCTTTTGCAGCGCATCAATCAGGTCTCCCTCGTGGTTGGACTGCACACAGCGCACCTCCACGCCGAGCTTTTCCGCTTCCGCATGGCACAGCGCAAGCAGATCGTCATACGTCTTTGCACCGTAAACTGCCTTTTCACGCAGCCCAGTCAGGTTGATGTTCGGGCCGTTGAGAATGAGAATCTTTTTCGGTTCGCTCACAGCAAATGCAGCTCCTTCATCAGCGTTTCCGCAAGGTTCGGCGGCATGGAACACCCCTGCCAGATGCTTTCAGCTTCCACCGCCTGAGCAATGAGCATATACAGCCCTGTGCAGGCGGGTGTCCCGACCCGTTTTGCGGCGGCGGTCAGTACCGTTTCCGCCGGGTTGAAAATAATGTCCGCTACGCCGTCGGCGCGGGCGACGATGCTGGTCAAGTGCGCCGTATCTATCGGACAGCCCTCGACGTGCGGGTACATTCCGGCAGGGGTCGTGTTGACAATCAGCCCGCCCATATCGGGGAAGCGCGCATAGAAATCGTCGTAGCTGATTTCATCCGCGTGCTTCGGATTTCGGGATACCACCCACGTTTCGCGCGCGCCCATACGCTTCACGGCGTTTCGGCAGGCGTGCATTGCCCCGCCTGAACCGAGGATGAACACCGGGCGTCCGTCCGGATTCATGCCGAAGTGGCGCAGCATCTGCTCAAAGCCGGGGTCGTCCGTGTTGTAGCCGCGGCTTGTCTTACCCGTCAGCACTGTGTTGACCGCCCCAACCTCCCGCGCAAAAGGGGTAATCTCATCCAGCAGGGGCATCACGTCCGTCTTGTACGGCACGGTGATATTGAAGCCGTCCAGCGTGCACAGCAGTTCCGGTACAACCGCCGCCAATTCACCGCGCGGAATCTCAATCAGCCGGTAGCTCGCCGCCAGAGAGATTTTCTCCCAAATCGCCTCGTGAATGGGAACGGACAGGCTGTGCCCAAGCTTCTCCCCAATCAGGCCGTACTGCTTCATGAACATGCACCTCCGGGCTGCTTTGTTCCCATTATAGCATGATTTAGGCAAGGGGGCAATGCTTGTACAGTTTTTTTCTGTTTTTGCATTTTGGGTGCAACGAATGGCGGACTTGATTCGTCTAATAGGTAACAGGCTGGAAAAGGAGGGCGCGTATGGTCAGACGGCTGATAAGCTACTGCATGGCGCTGCTGATGCTGGGGTGTGCGCTGGCAGAGGACGAATTGGACATCACTTATCGCTTCGGCAGCCGCGAGGAGCAGAAAATTGCGGTGACGATTGACGACTGCTATCACGCAGAGGACGTTCGGGCGGTGCTGGATATTTTGCAGGCAAACGACGTCCGCGCGACGTTCTTCCCCATCGGCAAGGCACTCAAGTACGAGGATGCGGCGCTTTGGCAGGAGGTTGTGGCGTCTGGGTGCGAAATCGGCAATCACTCATGGGGACACACTTACCTGACGAAGCTGAGCCGGCAGAAAATCAAGTTCCAGATGCTTCGGACGCAGGAAAAAGTGGACGCGCTGCTGGACTGCCATTATCCCATGCAGGTCATGCGCCCGCCGATGGGCAAGACGAACCAGAAGGTGGAGGAAAGTGTCGCGGCGGTTGGCTATCTGGCGGTTGTCAAGTGGGATGTCAGCGAAACCGACCCGGTAAAGGCACTGGCGGCCGTGCAGAACGGCAGCATCTTGCTCTTTCATGCGCGGAAGAAGGATGCGAAATGTCTGTCCGTGCTGATTCCGCAGCTGGTGGCGGAAGGCTATCAGCTGGTCACGGTGTCGGAGCTGCTTGGACTGCCGGAAATTGTATGCAGTGCGGAAAAGTACGTCTATCATCGCCGTGATACGGAGGAAAATATCCGCCCCGATGCTGTTCCCCAGAATTGACAACCCTTCCCCATTCCGGTATAATGAAAGACGGGAAAAGGACGTTTTGCTGTGGCAAAATCAAGCATGAAGAGGAGTGAACCCTGATGAAGAAACGACTGTTGGCGCTGCTGAGCGCCATCGTGCTGATGGGTAGTGTATCGCTGGCGGAAAACACGGAAGAATCGGCGGGAACCCCGGCGACGGCGGAACCGATGGTTTCCCTGCCCATCGATTTCTCTCCCGGTATGCCCGCTGATCCGGACGGCTTTACCCTCGGTGACGGCACTTGGAGCTATGAGGATCCCACCATCAGCGTGCAAGTGACGCAGAAGCGCAAGGCGGAGTGCGACTATTGGGTTGCGCATATCAAGATAGCGGATGCTTCCCAGCTGCGCACCATGTCCGCCGGCGGCTTTGACTCCACCCGCACGGTCAAGGGCACGATTATGGCCAAGCGCAGCAACGCCATCCTTGCCATTGACGGCGATTATTTCTGCTATACCGGCATCGGTTATATCGTCCGGCAGGGCACGGAGTATCTTGACCACCTGCGTGGCGACCGCGACGTTCTCCTGATTGATGAGGACGGCGATTTCCACTATGTCCTCCGCCCCAAGCGCAATTCGCTTGATGGCACGGTGGACGGCAAGAAGGTCATCAACAGCTTCTTCTTCGGCCCGGTGCTGGTGCGCGAGGGCAAAGCCGTGCTGAACCCGATGGCGGAAGGCATGGCATTCGATGAGCCGCGGCAGCGCATGGCGATTGCGCAGGTTGGCCCGCTGGAATATATGGCGATTTGCTGTGCCTCGCAGGCGCGCGGCTCGATGGGCATGACACTCAAGCAGTTTGCGAAGCTCTGCGCCGATGAGGGCGCGTATATCGCCTATAATCTCGATGGCGGCGACTCCACCATGATGATTTTCAACGGCGAGAAAATCAACGACGTACTGAATGAAAACACCCGCGCCATCTCCGACATCGTGTACTTCGCGTCGGCATGGACAGGTGAGGAGGCGGACGAGTGAATACCGTCTATTGGGTACTCGTCGCGTTCGGCATCGTTGTGCTGGAGGCGCGTCTGCGCGCCCGGAACGTGCGCTATCTGCCGATTCTGCCCGCTATTGTGCTGGGCGCGGTGCTGTCCAAGGTCACTTATGTGGTGCTGCAATGGCACTATGCGTTCCCGCACTGGGGATGGGGTGCGTTCACTGTCCTTCGGCCGGATACGTTCTGCTTCTTCGGCGGCGCGGTCGGCGTGGTGCTGGGCGTCATCATCAGCGCAAAGCTGACGCATCAGCGCGTCCTGCCCGTGCTGGATGCGTTTGCCCCGGCGGGTGCGCTGCTGGTCGCCATTGCCCGCTTCGGCGAAAAGTATCTGGGCGAAATCGGCACGGCGGGCTTTGAGATGCCCGAACAGCTGGCGTTCTTCCCCTTTGCCCTGACGAACGAGTGGGGCGAAAGCTATCCCGCCATCTTCATGCTGTCCTGCCTTGCGGCGCTCATTGTGGCGATTGTCGGTCTGACCCGCAAGCCCGGCGGACGCGATGGTCAGCTTTTCCTGCGCACCGCGTTTTATCTGGCGCTGCCGCAAATCATGTGCGAGAGCCTGCTGGCGGAGTGCATGAAGTGGGGCTTCGTGCGGGTGCAGCAGCTCCTGTGTGCGCTGACGCTGCTGGTGATTCTGATTGTGGAGTGCCGCCGTGCAGCAGGTTCATTGTCCTTTGCGAAGCGCTGGTGGCCGGTTGGCGCGCTGCTCCTGTGCGCGGCGGGGCTGGTCGGCGTGGAGTTCGCGCTGGATAAGTCCGGTTTGCCCGCGTTCGTGGGGTACGGCGCGATGGTCGTGCTGCTGGCACTGATTGCGGCGGCGGAATGCGGGGCGGCGAGAAGGGTGAAAGAATCACAGAAATAATAAAAGCAAACGAAGGAGCGAAGCAAGGAGAAACCCACTTATGATGGGAAAAACGCATATCGCGGTAGGAATTGCAGCCGCATATCTGATTACGCATCCCCAAACCGCACCGGAGTTCATCATTGCAACGGTCGGCGGCAGCATTGGCGGTGTGATGGCTGATATTGATGTGAAGATTGATACCAGCAATAAGTATGCTGCAAAAGCATCAATGGATGCTTTATATGGTGAAATCTTAGCAGCTGCGATTTCTGTCGGTGCATTAGCGGGCGACTACTTCACAGGAGGGAATATCCTTCAGGGAGCAGTTGCGAATCTGACGAGATTCATCATCGGGGCAGTGCTTTTCATTGTGTTCACCATTATCGGGGAAAGAAGCAAACATAGGGACAAAACCCATTCGCTTCTGGCGATGCTGTTGTTTTCAGCATCCGTGTATCTCATGGAATCACGCATCGGATTTGCATATTTAATAGGGTATGGCTCACATTTGCTTGTTGATACTTTCAACAAAAGTCCTATTCGAATGCTGTATCCGTTAAAAAAAGGAGTCTGCCTGAAACTGTGCTACGCTGACAGACTGGGAAATGAACTACTCCTTGTGGGCAGTGTTCTCATCATGGTACTCTATATTTTCCTTCATACACTGTTGTAATGATTTGATAACGGCATATCACAATGCAGACGAAGGAAGCTGACAGCATGTCAAACATCATTGCAGAGCATAAAAATCGGGGGCGTCCCTCTTCATTCCGAGAGAGACGCCCTGCATCATATACGGAATCACCCAATATTTCAGGTTGAATTTGACGGTAAATTCGGGTATAATACAGACGAAGGGAGTTGATAACATGACGAACATCGTCCCTATTTCTGACTTGAAGAACTATACTGAGGTTCTCAGCCATTGCGATAACGGTTCGACCGTCTACCTCACCAAGAACGGACGCGGCAAATATGTAGTACAGAGCCTTGCAGAGCATGAGAAACTTCAGGCGACGGTGAAGCTACTTGCCGAACTTGCTAAAGGTGTCGAATCCATCCGCACGGAAGGTCTTTTGACCATCGACGAGGCGTTTGCCGGGCTGGATGAGGAAAAGCAAGACCCGAAAGAAGGTTGAGTATGGCGAAGGTGACACTTTCCAAAGAAGCGCAGCGCGACATAGTAGCCATTCGCAACTACATTCGGGATGAACTGTGCAATCCGAGCGCTGCCAAGCATATTATCGCCTGTCTCAAAAAGAGCATCCAGTCCCTCGAAAAGTTCTCCGGGCGTGGTCGTCCGCTGGACGCGCTGCTGTCTGTTCATACGGAATACAGATACCTTGTGTGCGAAAACTACTGCATCTTTTATCTGGAAGACAATGAGCGGGTAATCATCGTCAGGATTCTGCATCAGCGCCAAGACAGCCTGCGGGCGCTTTTCCTTGAAAAGTAACACAAAAATCAGGGGCGTCCCTCTCCATTCCGAGAGAGACGCCCCATTATATTACCCCTTATTTCTCCACCTTCGTCAGCCGAATCCGCGTATTCGCTCCATTGCGCTGATCAAAGAGCCATGCGCTGGTGGCGCTGATGCCGGTCAGCTGGTGCGTAGCGGTCAGCGCATCCGCGGATGTGCCCGTGCGGATGGTCAGCCCGTCCACCGCGAAATACAGCGATTCGCCCGCAAGTGTGCAGGTGCCATCAAGATTGAACGTGTAGGCGTTTCCTGCCGTATCCTGCCATGTGCCAAGCACCAGATAGCACGCTTCCTTCAGGCGCTCCTTCACGCGGCGCTCGTCGCTGATTTCCTGATAGTACGGGTACGCCTGATACACCTGTCCGGCAGCATAATAGCTTTCGCCCGCCTGATAGCAGCTTTCGCGGAAAATATCGCGCAAATCGGCGTAATCCGCGGGCAAATTCTCCATGTCCAGATTCATCAGCAGGTCAGCCACCGCCGTGTACTCCTGCTGATTGTACTGTGCGCGGGCGCTGTCGGCAATCGGGCCGTAGTAGGCGGCATACTGCGCCGCGGCGCGATCGGCGGCATCGGAATAGTCGCCCGCCTGCGTGAAGAACTGCGCTGCCGCCAGGGAAAGCGAATCCGCCACGGCTTTTTCGCCTTGCGCATAGCGCACGATTTTAAGCTGTTCATCCGCGTCGGAATAGCCGGAAATGCTTTCCAGCAGCGTCGCAGCTTCGTCTAACTGCCCAGCGTCCTTCTTTTGCAGCGCAATGGCGTAGTCGCACGCCTTCAACTGCGTCGCGGCATCCTCATACGTTCCCAGCGCGGCGAAAATCTCCCGCGCATCGGTGTACTGCTGATTTTGCAGCAGTAGCGCCGCCTGTTGGTACTGCGTCGCGGCAAGGTTCGCTTCGTCGCCCAATTCGGCGTAGATGACGGCGGCGGACTGCAGGTCGTCCAGTGCGCCGGTCGATGCAAGCGCCTGCGCCTTCATCGTGCGCACTTCGCTGATTTTCTGCGCGCTGTCCTTGTAATCGCCCAAGGCTTCATACAGCGCGATTGCGCCGTCGTAATCGCCATCCTGCGCCTTCTTCGCTGCCCAATCGTAGTTGCACAGACGAATCATGTCCGCCGCTTCGGAGTAGTCCGAAACAGCCGTAAACCCGGCAATCGCAGCTTCATACTCGCCGCGCGAATACGCAATCTGCGCCGGCTGATACACGCAGTCTTTCAGCAGTGTCGCGACATCATTGTAATCTGCCGGCAGCTGATTCAGCAGCGCCGTCGCCGCATCGAAATCCAGCGCTTTCATTTCCACCAGCGCCTGCTGATAGATGGCTTGCTTCCACAGGTCGTCCGCGTCGCTGTAATCGCGGATGTTCTGCAGCAGCCGCGCTGCTTCCTTGAATTTTCCAGCCTCCAGCGCCTTCACTGCCGGAGCGTAATAGCTGACGTTTGCCTGTTCATCGGCATCCTCATAGCCCTTCGCAAGGTAGAACTGCTCGGCGGCGGTTGCGGTTTCTCCTGCCGCTTGCAGCTGCTTGCCATAGGCGTAATGCGCCTGACGCGCCAGTTCCGCCGCGCCCTCGTAATCCGGTATTTCCTCCAGACAGGCAATGGCGGATACCGGGTCAGGATTGTCGCCCTCCAGCAGGCTCTTCGCCTCCAGATACCACGTTTTTTCGATGAGCGCTGCGCTGTCCTGATACCCGTTCAGCGCGGTCAGCCCTTCGCGGATGGCATCGTAGTCGCTTGCCGTCTCCATTTCGGCGGATAGGCGGCGATACGCGATTTTCTGCAGCTGCGTCCGCGAATTTTCGTAATCACCCAGCGCCGTGAACAGCTTTTCGGCATCATCCAGCTTGCCCTCGTTCAGCAGCAGCAGACCCTCCTGATAGTCGGCAGACTTGCGCAGGTCGTCCGTGCGCGTCTGGTCCGTCAGCGTGTCCAGCAGCGTGCGCGCCTGTGCAATATCCTCCGCTGTCACGTTGTCGCTGTCCAGCAGGGCTTCCGCATGGCGGTAATTGCTTTCCTCCACCATGTCCGCCGCATCTTTGTAGCTGCTGATTTCCGCGAATTTTTCCGCCGCGGCGGTATATTCACCATTGGTGAGCGCCGTCTGCGCGTCGTTGTACTTCATTTGCGGCAGGAGGTGGAACATGATGCCGTAGCCGCCGCCAAGAATCAGCACAATCAGCGCAACCGCCCCCGCCACAACGCGGCGGTGCCGACGGCGCTTGGTCACTTCCTGCTCACGCTGGGCTTGCAGCTTTGATGTTTCCTCCACGGCGACGCGGTTCTGGTCGTCCGTCGCCTTTTCGCGCGCGGCAATCACGGCATCCACCGCTTCTTTGCTGAAGTGGGTGAACACATCGCGCTTATCGCGTCCGCAGCGGGCGCACGTCGCGACAGACACGGGATTCGGACGGCCGCAGACACACAGCCATAGGTCGCCCTGCATTTCGGGATATCCCGCCGCCATGTTGCCTGCCACCTCGCGCAGCTCACTCAGCGCGGTACTGCGGTGCAGGTTGTTCGGCGTGTACTCCGTCAGTGGCTCTTTGCCGCGGCGCCAGATGCTGCTGTTATCGTACCAAACCTTCTCGATAATCGCTTCGCAGCCGCCGACGTTCGCGGGCTCTTCCACCGGCACGGTCATGGAGAATGTACGCATGGGTGCGCCGGTCAGCCCGTGCGCACGGTGGGTGATGCGGGTGATTTCCTGTCCGTCTGGATCAAGCAGGGTGAGAGTGACTTCCACGGAGACGACCTGCTGTCCGGAGAGATTGAACAGGGTCAGCTCGCAGGAAGGGAAGCCAGTATTGGGCGCATCAATGCGCCAGACCTCGACGGGGCTATTCAAATCAATCTTCAAGGGCAAATGCCTCCTTTGCAGCGTGCATTTTTGTTACTTGATTTTTCTTGTTGCAGGGGGAATCGCCTCCGCGGAGGCGAGGAGGGGGGCTTTCCAGTCGCCACTTCCATGCTTTGGGGTATTGTAGTTTCTATATCCCGTTCCCAGATAAACACGAGGAAGAAATATGCAGAAGTCACCAACTCAATCGCGCAGAAGGGTCAAGGGAGGGGACTTCGTCCCGTTTCATTCTCCCTTGCGGAGCCCAGAGGCAGAGCCTCTGGCGCCTCTCCTCACTCAATATACACCATGATTTCAGAGAGGACGGAGGCGGTGAATTCAAGGCGCAGAACAACGCGCACGCCGTCATCAAGGACAAGACCAAAGCGCATGACCGTGCCGTCCACGGTGTACTCCACCACGCCATACCGACCGCTTTCTTCGTCGCCGTAAAGGTGCTCAGTGTCGTTCTCATCAATCGCGGTGTTGTCATTGCGGAAACGGTTGTATACCTGCGCGAAAGTGTCGCCGATGCGGCTCGCGCGCGGGCCTTCCATGCCATCGGCGGCAATCAGCAGCATTTCCACCTGCGGGTTCTGCTTCTGCGCGTCGTAGAGGAACGTGATGTCGCACGCCGCGAACGTCATCGTGCGCACATAGCCATCTGTGCCGTTCTCCACCCACACGTCGTCAATCACGTCTCCCAGCACGTCCGCAGCGGATTCCGGCGTCAGGCTCATGAAGTCAATGCCGGAGAACTGCAAGTCCGTTCCGTCAAACATGGGCAGCTCCGCGCCGTTGTAGCTCGACGGAACCTGCACATAGTCGTCAAAGAGCGCATCAAAGCGGAGATTGTCGCGCACAGTGCTGATTTCCGCCTCGGTCGTGCGCGCGGACAGACCGTAAACGCGAATCGCGCTGACGATATTGTCCTCCATCGTAAAGATGACGCCCGTGTCCGTGTAGCCCTCGCCATCGGTTTCCACGCGCTCATGCACGGCGTATTCCACCGTCTGCACGCGCTGGCCGTCGCGCTTCACTTCGCCCCATCTCATGCTTTCCGGCAGCAAGTCCAGCACATACAGCACGGCGGATTCGCGGCTGCCGCGCAGAGACGGATTCTCGCTGTAATTCGCTTCCAGCACGATGGACAGTTCGTCGCCTACCTGAATATCGCGCGGGCCCTGCTCTTCGGCGCTCGTCAGGACGATGGAAAGCAGCTGCGTGTCAATGCTCATCGCGGGCGAATCGGCATAAATCGTGCCGAAGGAATACTCGAAGGCATAGCCGTCCTCGGTCTTGGCATCCGCCGGATCGTTCAGGGGCGTAGAGGCCATTGCCAGCGTCTGCATCCGCGCGGCGAAGGCTTGCAGTTCCGCCAGCGTCAGGGCATCCGCGCTGTTGTCCTGCGCATCTTCCGCCGATGCGAAGATGCAGCTTACCCCCATCAAGACCGTCAGCAGCAGACAGAACATCCGTTTCATCATCGTCAAGCGCTCCTTTTTTCGGAAACGATATGATTTACCAATGCTATTGTACCGCAAAAATCCGCCCTTGTACACCCTCGAAATGTGTGGAAAATGTAAACTTTGCGCAGAAAATCGCGGAAAAAGACGGTTTGCAGAAAAATATTCCACCTATTCCGCGGAAAATTCTCGATTTGCGCCACAAGAATCAGGAAGAATCCGACGCTTCTTCCTGCGCATCCGCCAAATCTCCCAAAATGCGCCAGCAACGAACACCCGCCCCCTGTCGTTGGATGGGTGAAGCGGAAAGAAACGCCGCTTCAAAAGCACATCCTCTTCCATGGAAAGCAAAAGGAGGCAACAATCCATGAACAAGAAGAATCTGACCTGTGTGGCTGGTCTGAGCGCGGCGGCGATGCTCGCGCTGAGCGGCATGGCGATGGCAGAAACGACCGAGAGCGCGCTCGTCAAGGGCGGCGCGCTGAACCTGCGCGAAACCGCGTCGCTGGACGCGAAGGTGCTGGGGCAGTACCCCACCGGGACACTGGTGGAAATCATCAAGGCGGGCAGCGAATGGCATCGTGTCAGCGTGAACGGCAAAACCGGCTACATGTTGGCAAAGTACCTGAATAGCGCTGATAGCGCTATCTCCGCGACCGTCCGCACAAACACCGGCACGGGGCTGAACCTGCGTGAGCAGCCGAACATGAACGGCACGATTATCATGGCGATCAAGAACGGTCAGTCCGTCAGCGTCCTGCAGAAGAGCAGCCCTTGGAGCCGCGTCAAGGTCGGCAACCGCGAGGGCTATGTGGCAACGAAGTACCTGAACTTCGGTTCTTCTTCCGGCAGCGTGTCCGGCACGGCGGCTGTCGTTCATAACCCGAAAAGCACGCAGGTGCTGAATCTGCGCCGCGAACCGAACCTCGACGCGCAGGTGCTGGCATACTATCACAACGGCACGAAGGTGACGATTCTGGGCAATGTGGACAGCAAGTGGGTCAAAGTACAGGTGCAGGACGGCAAGATTGGCTACATGATGAAGCAGTATTTGAAGGTGAGCGGGGGAGCGGGCGAAGTGAAGCCGTTCACGGCAAAGCTGTGGAACGTCAACGGCGGCAGCTATGTGAATTTCCGGAAGGGTGCGTCGCTGAATGCGGAAGTACTTGCGCGCGTGCCGGTGGGGACGGAAGTGAAGGTGCTGGAGCACGGCACGGATTGGTGCAAGGTTGAGGTTGATGGTAAGACCGGGTATATTTCGACTTGGTTCATGAAGTGGTAAGGGATAGGGTTAGGGCTAACACCCAAAAGAGCAACACGCGGAAGAAGTAAGGGAAGAGAAACCAACTCAATCGTGCGAAAGGGGTCAAGGGGGGAGACTTCGTCTCTTTTCCTTTTCCCCTTGCGGAGTCCAGAGGCGGCGCCTCTGGTGGGGTTTGGGACAACGCCCCAACTGTTCCTCGTCAAACCTACTCCAAGGGAAAAGTCAACAAGGCGCAGGCAGCGAAGCGTCCCTGCCAGTAACTTCGCGCATCCGCAGATGCGCCCCCCAACTCGCTTTAATTGTCGCGCCAAATGGGCGCGACCGAGAAGCACGAAAGCCATCCTCCTAACAATTTTTCTACAACTCCATAAAAACAGGCTCATGCTCCCAAATCACCGGGACATGAGCCTGCTTTCTTATCTTGCCTTTTCAATCAGCGTGTGCAGCGCGTGCTTCATGGCCAGCGTGCGGATGCGCTCGCGGTTGCCGGAGAGCGCCAGTCGAACCGCGCTCGTGCCGCCCGCCGTCGATACGCCAACGCACACCGTCCCTACCGGGCAGTCCTCCGTCCCGCCGTCCGGCCCCGCGACGCCCGTCGTACTCACCGCAATGTCCACACCCAGCCGCTTCCGCGTGCCTTCCGCCATTGCGCACGCCGTCTCCACGCTCACCACGCCGAAACGCTCGATGACCTCCGCAGGCACGTCCGCCAGAATCGTCTTCGTGTCCGTCTGGTACGTCACCAGACCCGCGCGGACAACCGCTGATGCGCCCGGAATATCCACCAGCGCCGCAACGACCTTGCCGCCCGTCAAGCTTTCGCATGTCGCACACGTCATGTTCCGCGCCCGCAGCGTCTCAATCGCCGTTTTCGCCAGTGAACCGCCGTCTGTTTCCTCCATCGCGTACACAACATTGCCCAGACGCGCCTTGACTTCCGCCAAAAGCGGTGTCAGCAGCGCCAGCGCCTTCTCCGCCGTATCAGCGCTCGCCGTTGCGCGCAGCTGCACCTCGCCTAACGCGCAGTAGGGCGATAACGTCGGATTCTCTCCGTTCTCCAAGTCGCGCAGGCGCGTGTCCACCTCGGATTCACCCATGCCGAAGATGCGCACATACCGGCTCACCAGCGCGCGCCCTGACCGCGCCATCAAGTACGGCTCGACCGATGCGGTGAACATCGGCTCCAGCTCGCAGGGCGGGCCGGGCAGGTGGATAACGACTTTTCCATCACCCATCGGGACAATCGCGCCGGGGGCTGTGCCGTTCGGGTTCATCAGCAGCGTAGAATCCGCCGTGAACATAGCCTGAGAAAGGTTGTTGAGGGTCATGTTGCGGTGATACTGCTGGAAGCGGGTGCGAACCATCTCCTCCGCTTCCGGGAAGAGGACAAGTTCCTTGCCCGCAACCTTTGCCGCCACGCGCTTGGTGATATCATCGACCGTCGGGCCGAGGCCGCCGGAAGTAATGACGATATCCGCACGGCTGAGCGCAAGGCGGTAGGCGTCCTCCAATCGCTGCGCATTATCGCCCACGACGGTTTGGTGCTGCTGCGTGATACCCAGCGCGGACAGGCGGCGCGAGAGGAACTGCGCATTGGTGTTGAGGACTTGCCCCATCAGGAGTTCCGTGCCGACACATAGAATTTCTGCAATCATGGTGTTCTCTCCGAAAGAAGGTGCTTCTTTCAATCGCAGGGGTTTCGCCGCTGCGGCGGCGACAAGGGGGCAATGGAAACAGACGAATGTCTGCGGTCGCCCCCTTGACCCCTTCGCATCCCATCTAAGCGAGTTGAGTTTAAGCAAAGGGTTTTAAGTTTGTGTACTGATGCACTTTGCCGAAATAGTGCTTATTTCCCCAATTTGCTGATGCCGGATGCTTTCGCGCAGTCCATGACCGCCTTCGCGACGGCAGGAGCGACGCGCTTGTCGAACGCGCCGGGGATGATGTAGTCCTCTTTCAGCTCATCATCCGAAACGATGGACGCAATCGCGCGGGCGGCGGAGAGCTTCATTTCCTCCGTAATATCTGTCGCCTGTGCGTCCAGCGCACCGCGGAAAATGCCGGGGAAAACCAGCACGTTGTTGATTTGGTTCGGATAGTCGCTGCGCCCGGTCGCAATGACGCGCGCGCCGCCCTTCGCGGCTTCTTCCGGCATGATTTCCGGCGTAGGATTCGCCATTGCGAACACAATCGCGTCCTTCGCCATCGTCGAAACCATCTCCGCCGTGACGATTTTCGGGGCGGAAACGCCGATAAACACGTCCTTGCCCTTCATCACGTCCGCCAGCGAACCGCGCTCGTTGTGCCGATTCGTAATTTCCGCCATCTTGCGCTGCGCCGGATTCAGCCAGTCCTCGTCCACGCTGACCGCGCCCGCCCGGTCCACCAGCACGATATTGCCCGCGCCGAATTGCAGCAGGAGCTTGGCGATGGAGATGCCCGCGCTGCCCGCGCCGTTGATGACGATGTTCACATCCTCCATCTTTTTGCCAACCAGCCGCAGCGCGTTCAGCAGACCCGCGGAGACGACAATCGCCGTGCCGTGCTGGTCATCGTGAAAGACGGGAATATCCAGTTCCTTGCGCAGGCGGCTTTCGATTTCAAAGCAGCGCGGCGCGGAAATATCCTCCAGATTGATGCCGCCGAACGTCGGCGCAATTGCCTTCACCGTCCGCACAATTTCGTCCACGTCCTTCGTATCCAGACAAATCGGGAATGCGTCCACGTCCGCAAATTCCTTGAACAGAATCGCCTTGCCCTCCATGACAGGCATCGCCGCCAGCGGGCCGATGTCGCCCAGCCCCAGCACCGCCGTGCCGTCGGACACCACTGCAACCAGATTGCCCTTGGCGGTGTAGCGGTACACATTGCGCGGGTCAGCATGAATGCGGCGGCAGGGTTCTGCCACGCCGGGAGTATACGCGGTGGACAGGTCATCGCGGTTCTCGACCTTCACCTTGCTCTGTACGGCAACTTTGCCGTGGTGTTCCTCGTGCATTTGCAGGGCAGCCTGATTATAATCCATAAAAATCGCTCCTTTTCAGGTCGAATGATAGCACTTAACGGCATTAAGGTAACACCGCGCAAATGAGGTGGTCGGCTGGCGAATGGATTTTTCGTCAG
>OGGH01000071.1_pt1 | contig 102652 bp, 88 predicted proteins | sample 1571161 | NCBI WGS metagenome assembly OGGH01 (sample SAMEA2582053, study PRJEB24529) | metagenome | biome: Human gut stool | place: China | collected 2011 | reverse complement strand
CTCGCAGTGGAACATTTCGGGCTTTTGAAAACAGTCCCTTGAATAAGGACGTATAATTTGCTTCAATCCCACTAATTTTGCCTATTCTTGGAAAAGAAAAATCCCCGAACTTCTTTGAAATTCAGGGATTTACATCGTTTTGCTTTCTTAAAAAGTGGTGCCACTAGAACCACCTTTTAATTAATCTTATTTTCTTTTACTTTATCATATTTTACTCATATATCTAATATTCAATCATATATCCAATTTGCACAGCCAAGCAAGATAAAATAAAATTAAAATATGCAGTATCAATGTAGCATCAACTGAAAGTTTGTTACATTTGTCATGTAATTGATAAACGTACAAACATCATGGGCAACTATTTTTTACGGACAAAAAAAGAAAAAGGGACGGCAAGCGTCTATCTTCGGGTACAAAAAAGGAATCCTAAGCTGAACATCTTAGTTTGTAGCAAGGTTTCCGTAGATATCCAACAATGGGACAAGGTAACGCAAGACGTCGCCAAATGGAATGATTACTGTAAAACACAAGACGGAAGAAAAGTCAAAGAAACACTGGATTCGATTTCTTCGGCAATAGACAATCTCATTTCGCAGGGTATTTATGACAAGGCAAGGATTGATGAAGTGGTTGAGGCTATCGTTTTCAGAGAAGAAAGAGAGCGACAACGCATTCAAGAAGAAGAAGAGCGACAAGAGCAAGAAAGGCTAAGACAAATCAAGGAACAGGAGGAAGAAGCCAGAAAAGCTGATGTCATTCTTTTCTTGGAAAACTTTCTGGAAGGCATAAAAAATGGCAGGATCAAAAACGGAGCGGAAAACTACACCCTCAATACCTGTAAAGTATGGAGCAACTTTCTTGGCATCCTAAAACGTTTTATCCAAATATCTCCTTTTACATGGAAAGATATAAACAAGGCTTTGGCCGACCGTTTCGTTTCTTTCATGGAGAAAAACGGCTATATGGTAACATCTATTAATAAATACATTATCTGTTTTAAGGCAATGATTCAAAATGCAATGGACCAGGAACTACATAACAATCTTATTGCATTGAGAGCGTTCAGTAAAAAAAAGATACAGGAAACGGATAAAGCCAAAGAAATCTATCTGACCAAAACAGAGTTACAAGCACTGTATGAAATGCCGTTGGAAGGATTAAAAGACAAGGTACGCGATGTTTTTCTTGTTGGATGCTATACTTGTCAGCGTTTCAGTGATTATGCCCGTTTAGAGCAGGAAAATTTCACCAAGACTGCCAAAGGTACCAAAGTAGTTCGTATCGTTCAGGAAAAGACCGGCAATGATGTCGTGATACCTATTTTGAACGATAATCTACTGCATATAGCGGAAAAATACGGGTATGACATACCAAAAGTTAATGATGTCATATTAAATCGCTATATCAAACAAATATTGAAAGAGCTATCCTCTACCGTTCCATCTTTAGCCAGAAAGGAACGTACTCTCTTGACAATGAAAGAACGTGAAAAGGAAAAACAAGGGCTTGTCTCTTTTGAACGGGATAACAAAGGAAATGTTATCAAACCGCGATACGAATTAGTGAGCAGTCATACGGCAAGACGTAGCGGAATAACGAATCTGTATCTTAGTGGGAATTTTGATACATACCAGATGATGAGCATATCCGGTCACAGAGATGAAAAAACGTTCTATGAGTATATAAAGCTAAGTTCGGATGAGGTGGCAGATAGTATCGCCAAGAAAATGGATGAACGAAAAGAGGCCATAAGCAATGAGAGACTATTCTAATAATATTAACATCAAAAATATACGATATCATGTCAGCACTAAAAAATTATTGTGATAAAATCCATGAGTATATACGCCTATATGGAGAAGACTATATTTGGCATATTGGATGGCAAATTGAACCTATACCCTCAAAACAGGATTATCGACGCGATCACAAACAGGAAACGAAAGAACACAAAGTCTTTAAAGGGGATCCTGAGCGACTTGAACAGATCGGCCAGAAATGTTTTGACGCACGTCAAGAATGTTTCAATGAAATAGGAAAAGACCTCATATTGTGTGGAACCCCTGAGGCTAAAGAAAGATATGCAAAATTGGTCATAGAAGATATGTCGTATATAACACTAAATCATCCAATCGCACAGTATGACAAATTTAAAAGTGTGGTACAACATGATGTATTTGGTCCAATTCTCGGTCTATTTAAGAATGAAAACATAAACATTTCTCCATTTCTTGATATGCACAGGGAATTGGACAAGGACCTGCTTTCATTTTTTATGTCTGATGAGAATGAGATAATAGATTCTGAAAAAAAGCGTGAGCAAACAAACTTTGAGGATATTTTCTTTCCCGAACATAAAGAGCATATTCCAGACTTCATCAAAAGGTTAGAAGATAGGCAAATCATTAAAGACGGCATATTTAATCATCGTAATAAGAACCATTTAGCCAAGTTAATCTGCTATATGCAAGACAAAAAGATCATTAAGAAAGACTGCGATCATATTTCTCTTGCAAGATGCTTCTATGGGTTCTTTGGAAAGGAAGTAGAGGAAAAGGCAGGGAAGAACATAGTAACAATAAGCAATGTGCGAAAAACCTTAAGAACAGGCATAGAGGGACTTTCCGAGGAAGAGAAAAGCGATTTTGACCTTATTTGTTCTATTTTTATTTCCCGAAGGGAATAACGGGAAAAACGGGAATCACGAACTCATGATCTTTGTGGCATGACTTTTAAAAACTAAAGATCATGGATAAAAATGTTTTTTTATGGGGTTTAACCCCTCAAGAGTTTCAAAAAATGCTCATCAATGCATTGGAGCAAGTTATTGAACCTTTAAAGCCTGCTAAAGAGAGTAGGTCAATAGAACTACTCACACGCAAGGAGACAGCAGAACTTTTGCGTATATCCTTGCCTACCTTAGCTAAATGGAGCGAACAAGGCATCATCCACGCTATCTCTATGGGAGGACGGATATATTACTCTCTATCTGAAATTCAGAATATTCTGGAAAAGAAAGGAGGCAAGCATGTATGATACCGTAAAGTTTCGCTTAAATTGTTTGGAAGAGGAGAAAAGATTTCTCCTCTCCAATTTTAATTTCCAATTAGATACAAGTGTTCACTATGAATGTTGGTCCTATCAATTGGATAATTTGATAATTAAGATCTACACTTCATTCATTACCATAGAAGGGAGCCTTGCCAAATTCTATTATGGAGAAAACTTACATTTGTTGGGAAGAGAAGAGATCAAGCAAGCCATAGACTTACTTAGTGACATTTTGCAGTTGGATATAAACTCTGCTCATGTTACACGTATAGATATAGCAGCAGATTTTGAGATGTCTCATAATACCAAAGAATATTTTCCATTTTTAGGTAACTATCCACGGCATAAGAGAGATTTATGTAAGGGGACTACACTTTATTATAAATCAGCAAGTCATACTTGTACCTTTTACGACAAAGGAAAGGAGTCACAAGGTAAAAAAGGCGCAGAAAGTTGTTTGTTAAGGTTCGAGAGTAGATGGTTTAAACCCTCATCATCTACGCAGTTGGACTGGAAAAACATAACAGGTGAGACTCTATCGGACCCCCATTTTTACCAAGAAATCATTCAGCTATGGGGAGAAAAATATTTTGATATCGAAAAAAGGAATATCCCGATCAGTAATCCTAGCATCCCCATAAATACTCCAAAGAAGGCAACAGAGTATCTTCTCAATGCCTTGTTATACTTACCTTCGTTTTTGCCTTCATCTACAAAGTTCATAGAAGAAACGAAGAGGTTTTTAATAGAACAGTTAAATACTCAAAGCAGGAGCCGATTTAACAAGATGCTAAGTGAACTCAATGAGAATTTTTCTCTAAACGAAAGATCTCCACTGATGGAAGAACTTGATTGTAAGATCAGAGATCGTATCTCATTAGAATTAGGCAATCTCTAATAATAAGGTGAACTTATAATCAAATATTGATATCTAGGAGTATATGAACGATACTATTCTATACATCTCGTATCCCCACATAGGGACTATTTTAAGCTATATCAAAGTCATATTGGATAAGTTGTAAGACAACTCGACACATATGCTTAAAACAGCCCAAAACAAGGGAAAAATCCAATGTCGGCATATGGAGAGCGGTTCTGATGTTGCAGGCAAGTAACGGCGGAAGAGGCAGCAGGAGCACCCAGCCATAGAGGGAACAGGCGGCCGACGAAGGCTGTCCCCCTCTGGGTGCCGGAACTGCCTATTTCTTTCTGGAACGCATGTCGGCTGTTAACGGTACCGAGCAAGAGCATACTTTCACTGTTTGATCATCTTGCATATAACCAAAAGTCAATCCAAAGAGCCAAGCTATAGCAGAACTGTTTTAGTTTGTATTTGCATGAAGTTTGTTTATTGGGGCTTTTGGAATACGATCAGGAGAAAATTTGTTGTTATTGGTACCCCTTTATCCCGTTTTGAACATAAAAAATCCAGCCAAAAGCCCATAGATATCGCTTACAGAAGGGACACAATCGGCATTCTTTGCCGGTTTTTCTTACCGGTCAAAAATGTATTTATTTTTCCCTTATTTTTACGCTCTTGTATAGAGAAAAAACGACTTTTCGTGCAAATAACAGGGGGAAGTAACCCCAAAAACGGGTAATGAACGGGGGGTGGTTCATGGAAGGTAGGTATATACGGACCTTACATAAAAAACTTACCCAATATCTAGACTATCGTGCCTAAATGCAGATAGAAGCATTATAAGGCTATTTCTTATGCCAGAGAAGAAAGGTACCACCAAAGAGACAAATATCGTCAGGAGCAATTAAAACAATAAAATATAAGGTTTTGCATTGCACAGATAATATTAATGCTTTACCTTTGCAGCGTATTGGAAATAACGTAGAAGCGTTTCGATATTATCTTGCATTGAAATCTGGACAATTTCAACTAACCAAGATAGTAACAAAATGACTTCCTGCGCTTATGTTGTTATATATCTGCCTGTAAACAGGTGGACCATATACGTGCATAAAGCGTGGGATCATTTTCTATTATTGGTTAGTGGGCAGTCCAGAGCCTCAATGCAGTAGTAGAGATGGTTCCCACGCTTTTCTTATTTATTAATCTTTCTATAGGGAACAAGAAAGCTAAAAGATATCAACATGCTAACCAAAGAACAATTACTTTTTTTACACTCCCAAGGTTTATCAAAGGAAGACACATTTGATGCTTTAGGTATGACACAATCAACGTACTATCCTATAATGAAAAAAGCCAATAAGTTAATTGCTTATAATACAAAACCTTGCAAAAACGGCCATACAATGAGAACTCGTTCTGGTCATTGTCCACAATGCAATACAGCATATTTAAAATTCATACAACGATCAAACGAAGGAGGATTTGTATATATAGCCATTAGCCAAAGAAGTAAATTATGCAAAATAGGCCTTACACACGCAATTGCAGTAAGAGAGGAATCACTTAATAGGACTTATTATGCAAATTTTGATGATTGGGTGATTAGGTTTGCCATAAAAAGTGAATATGCAGGAAAAATAGAAGAACTTGTAAAAATGAGACTATATGCGTATTCTTATCAGTTAGAATATTTTCATGATGGAAAAATGCAGATAGCAACAGAACTATTAAATTGTGATTTCAAGAAGGCTAAAAGTACAATTATAGATGCATGTAAAAAAAGCCAATATGAATATAAAATTGTCCTGAATAGAAACGAAAAAAAATAGTTAGTTATGGTGCAACGCGGAAAAAGATTTTTTGCTCACAAGGTCGATGTAAGGGGACTAAGTAGAAAGCAGGCCACAGCAAAAAGGAATTATGAGTATCGAATGTGGAAGCTCCACTGGGAATTGAAAGATATTTACAAGGAAGAGATAAGCACATCAGAAAAGGCTTATTTTAAAAGAGGAGGAAATAGAGTCACTTCTATCAATGAACCTGTTCGAGATGGGAAATCTTCTTATCATAGGCCTCGTAGGAATTACTGGGGCAATTTGAATGAGAAAGATACCTATAGCGAAAATCCTCATACTTCATCTTACGATCATTCAAAATACGAAGATGATCATGATGGATTTTATAATAATGACATGTTATGGAAATAACATTGATTATATTACAACACAGGATTAATATATCTTTTATTTTTTAACCCTAATATCATATATATCAAACTATTGTACAAAAACAGACAATATTTTATGAAACGGACAATTCAAATAATTATTTTATGCTTGTTTATTGTAAACATAGCAAATTCATATGCCGTACCAGAAAACGAATACGACTATGCAGGTGTTTTTGACAGGGTGATCAGAAGTAAGTTTGACATTCAAACAAATAGGAGGCTAGATCTATACGGTGTAAATCCATATAACGTATACAAAGTAGTACAAGAAGGTAATTTCATATTTCTTATAGGCGACGAAAACGGCGTATTCATGAAGGCAGAAGGTATTCATTATTATAAGGCCCCCAGTAATCCAGAATTTGAGGAATGTCTTCGACTTGTTGCACGTATGTACCAGAAGGATGTTGAAATACCTTATACTTTTCCAGTTGTTATACAATTTCAAAATTGTGGAGGAGTAGCATTTTACACTGGAGGAGGATCACAAACGAAAGGTATACAAGAAGGAAAGCCATCCACTTGGGCAGGAATGATTATAGACGTAGATATTAAAAAAAATGAGAATGTACATTATACTTTGAAAGAAGGGGAATCATATAGGGGATTGTATCTTGCAGAAGTAATTGCACATGAAATATTCCATTGTGTATTCTGGAATGAATGGCAACGAGAATATCGAGTATATCCATATTCTTGGGTATCAGACGAACATTATGAGTATGAGCCTGGTCATTATAGAGATTATTCAGATGATCTTGGACTTGTTACACATTTCTATTGTGGAGCCAATGCAATGCTCGCAAATGCTGGGAAACCAATACAAATATATACCGGCCATTTTTCAAACGCTTTCTCGAACACAGATGATAAATTTTTCGCATTCAGTGACAGAGTGCATAAAGCAGTAAATCATTTAGGCAAAATATCTTTAGGGATAATGAAAGATGTTGGATTTAAATTGAAACCCGGAGTAGATATAAGATGCGATAAATATACAGGATATCTATTTGACGAAACAGAACAGATCTGGGCGCATGTATCTTTAGGGGACACTCTAAAGACCGTAGAGAAATGGTTTGATAATGGAGAATGGTTCTATACGTGGAAAGAGTATTCTTCAGCCACATCTAATGAAACCATAAAGAATGACAACCATTTGGATATCCGTGCAGGAAATGGCAAAATATTGATTTGGAATAACGGAAAACGGTCAGAGATTTATATCTATAGCATATGGGGAACCCTGATAGATAGACAGGATATTGGCACCGGTAGCACAGAAATTGAAATCGGATCACCCGGAATATACATAGTCAAGAGTGGAAATTATTCAAAAAAAGTTCTTTGTTTGTAATATAAAATTGGCATATACTTCGGATAATACCTCTAATCTTATGAGGAAGACATCTTTATAGAAACAAAACACAGAGAATAAGTATTTCAAGTAAGTAGTCAAGATCAAGTATGTATATCTAATCAGATGAAAAAGTTAGTTCAGTGGATTATTATATTGATTTGTTGGTTCACCTTATCGCCACTTTTTTATTACTTGGCTAAGAAATGGAAGTTGTTGAGAACCTTGCGGCGAACGATATTACTGTTGATCTCGCCTCTATTTTGGTTTCTATACGCAATTCTTTTTATAGTGTCGGTATACTTGGCCGATGATATGCAACGTCGTTTTCAATTTATGGATCATGAAGAAATAGCTGAAATAACAAAATCTCCATTTCCCTCTTATATGATTTTGTATCACCATTCGGAGTCCGGTAGCTTTTTGGGAGATCATACAGACAAAAAAAGTTTTATGTTCTTTCGTCTTCCCTCTGATTCTTTTTATCATGCTATAGATAGCCTAACACTTATAAAGGAGTCGGGATGGAGTAAAGACGCAAATAACAAATACACGTATCAGATGGTCTGGGATGCCAAAGATTCTCCAAATGGAGACGATTTATTTTTGACTATTGAGATAGAAAAAGGAAGCAGATTTGGACATATGAGATTCGGCGCCTGGTAAAGTTGATAGATTACTGTCAGCCTAACCGCATCAGCAGAGAATCCCTTACACGATTCTTTTGTCTAATCGAAGATTTTTCCCTATATTTGTACATCCTCATGGCTCATGAGGTTTATCAATTACGAATAAGGCCTTATTTCCGGGATCGGATAATAAGGCCTTTATTTTGTGCAGTATCAAAGTAGTATCAATTTCCAATAGCCGAGATAAAGCAAAAATGCTAACCGCGTTATTATCAGCGATTAGCATTTTCACCAAGTGGTGCCACCAGGAATCGTGATTTATTTCCAAGTGGTTGAATATCATTGCTTTCTAAAAGCGACTCAACTGTAATCTCCTCCGATTGCTCCACCGATGATTTGCTGCGTTTTGCGCAAGATTGCATGAAGATTTCCGAGAGCAAAGATACGCAAAATAGTGGATTTTTTTCTGAAAAAGTTCTTAAGTTTAACTTAGATGGCCATTGTTATTCTGTTTTCTCCAAACTCTTTATGATTTTAAGACAAAGCAGTTCTCGATCGTCCTTGTGCTCTGTATATTCTTCAATGTACCCTTTGTTTTTCAATTCTTCTAAGATTCTTTTTGAATCTCCATAATGAAAATGTTTAGGACCTAATATACCATATATAAAATATGTTTTACTAACATACCCATCTCCATAATTATTAGCCCACAGGCTTGCAACCTCTAACTCATCCATAAATCGTTTTTCAGAAATAGTACGCAAATAGGACAATCTTGTATAACTTTCTTCTTGTGAATCAGATAAGTGTCCAGAATCTTCCCTGGCCGCATTATCCAAATCTATAGGATTTGCATTTGATGAATCTTCAATACTAGATTCTACTGCTAATTCTCCGTCTGCATCTGTTTCTTCAGTTTCAATAACTGGAGCAAATGTTAAAGGTATGAATTTTTCGGCATTAAAAATGTAAAGCATTTGATTAGTATTTTTGTAAATATCAACTAAGTAATGCTTAAATGGCTTTCCGTCAGATTTTATCCAATCAGATTTAGTAACGTCTTTTGTTAAGAAATATACATCCTTTTTGCTTTGTTGCATATACGCTAATAATTCATGATAAATCAAAAAATCTCCATATGGCTCACAACCAGCCTTGACTTTTTTACGATCTCCACATCCTGGAAATGAATAATTTTCCTTTTCCGCAGTATTAGTCTTGTTTTCGTTGAATATCTTTAATAAGAAATCGTAGTGTTCCTTAAGATAAGAGATCTCTTCATCTGTCAGTTTTTTCAAGATATTCACTTTTGCCAATGATGCCATTACGGGATCATCCAGTTCATATATTGCTTGTTTTAACAACAAATCGATACCAGCTGTTAATGTCTCATCAAGAGGCTTGTATACTTCATCCAAATTCTTTTTATAATCATCTGAAAAGGAATTTGATTCAATAAATTCGATGAGTTTTTGAATATGCTCTTTTGTAGCAGGGATATCGTTAGCGACAACTTTCGTACTTCCCAACTGCTTTATTTGAGTACTTGCGGTTGTACATGCATCTTTTAAAGTATTTATGCACTTCTTTGCAGTTGTTTTTAGTTCTTGTAGAGTTCTTTGAAAATCCTGTATGTAATTAACTCGATGTCGCAAATATTCAATTTCGACTTGTGCTGGTATTAAAATTCTACTTGCATTTTTATCAATAAAGCGTAAAAATTCGGTTCGTTCCCTGATTGACATTTTATACAAATTTAATAGTAAATTTGTGTCTAATGCAATGATAACCTTTTCTTTAAGAATATCCTTTGGGTCTTTGAGATGGCTTTTATAGTATTCATAAGCAAGGTATGTGAGTTTTAAATCATCACATTGCGATTGAAAACAAAAACTTTTTCCTATTGTGTTTGATATCTGAGTATTAATAGTCATACTTTCTGCTAGCTGTTTCAAATTATTGTTCTTTTTCTTCTTCTTCATGGAATAAGTCTTTAATATCTGAATTTTCTGCCATTAAATTACGCCATGCAGAAGGAATCCCTGCATTCGCAACAAAAATTCTATTTATTTCATAAGGTGAATTTTTTATAGCGTCTCTAATAAATACAGCACTTTCTTTAGATGATAAAAGAAAGGCATGCTCAGATAATTGCTCTGTATGCCCAATGGAACAAATTAAATTATATATCTGTTCCATTATTGCATCACATGTATTTGAATATTCTACGACTATTATATATTTGCTCATATTCTATGATTTATAAGTTACTACAATAATTTACAAATGTATTTATTTTTAGCGGATGTCATCTGCGATCATTCCGCTACCCACTTCGTTTAAGCACATTCTTTCCCTCTTTATTTGAGTCATATAGCTTTGATTTGTTCTTGAACGATATTGATGGCATTATTGCTTAGTTTTTCTTCTCCTTCTACGACATCAAGAACTTTGTCCGCTAGCCATAAAGTCAGCATTTCATTTTCATCTTGGTGTAATAGTTCAGCGAGTTTAATTACTTGTTCGCGCTTGGCTCGCCTATCTCCTCTTTCTATCTTACTGAACATTGGGGTATCAATCTCTAATGCCGCAGCTAGTTGACGTTGTAGCAATCCTTGTTCGTCTCTGAGTTCTTTTATTTTATTTCCGAATAACATATCTTTTATTTTTGAGTTCGACTAATATCTTTTATCTCGACTAAATTAGTAAATAATACATTTAAATCAAATCCGTCGTAATCCGTTATATTATGACGATTACTTGGCATTTTCGACGAAATTTCATAGATTTCGACGGATTCTAATTACTTTCCGTCGAATTTCGACGGTTTTCTATAGCAAGTACCAATTTCGACCGTCAGTCCTTATCAAATTCTCTATTTTCATTACTTTTAACAAATCTCCCAATGAGCGCAATTGTTGTTCTTCCGTTTTATTGGACGGCAGAACATCTTTGAGATATTCATAGATACTATCTCGTTTTGCACCTTCTTCGTCAGCATTCTTAAGGTATTGAAGAATCATTTGACGAAGTTTTTCCTTATCCAAACCTTTAGTCTTAGTATAAGTAGGTAACTGATGTGTTACTTTAGCTATGCCTAAAGAGATGCTATAGTTGGGATATTCTCCCTCGATAAGACCACGTTTGAGTAAGTCCTGTGCTATATCTTCGTGGATTGTACGACCTTTCTGTACGGCATCAAGCATAATACAGTCCTGAAGAGTCAGCGTTTCGTCTGTCTTCAATAGTTGAGTATAACGCTCATTGATAACATTGCCATAGAGGCGGACTGCAACCTCCTTGTTTACCTCATCAATCTCATAGTCTGGCATAGGAAAGTGTCTGCGTCTTTGCTCGCTAAACATCTTCTTAATGCCTCGACTTACAGTATCAATCATATTGAAATTGACCATCGCATTACACAAACGTTGATTGCGAAAATGGCGTTGTGGACCTTGTGCCTTCAATGCCGCTTGCAGAGTACCGGGAATAAAACTGCCTCCATTCGCATAATAGATGTAACCCGGATTTTCTACAAAGTTAATACGTTGCTGAAGAGTATAATCTTGGTGAGCGATACAGTTGTGAAGTGCCTCGCGGATAGTATAATCGTCATACTGTTTCATCGTGTCAGGAAATAATGTTCCCCCAGGCATTTCGCGCATAGTAAGATTGTCAATCTTGGCGAGAACGTCATCGACCGTCAAAATGAACGGTATGGAGAAATGTTCATAATCTACCACGTCTTCGTTTTTGTCTCTGCGAGTCCATGTAATCTGTGTCACGGCAGGAGCCAGTTTATATTCCGCAGAAGGCTTTCCCAACAATAGAATAGCAGCACGAGTAATCTTGCCATCAATCATGACACCGCTATTGCTCAAAAACTCTTCCACACTCCAAGCATTCACTTCTGACTCAGGAATACGGTCATGTACCTTCTTGAACATCTTACGAGCTTTCGCAACAGCCACCTCATCAAGGTCATTCACTGTAGCATTAGGTATAATCTCTGCTGACCAATCTTTTGCTGTATAGATAGGTTCTTCAAGAATAGCTGTCATTCTTTCATTAGTCATTTCGACCAAAGAATCCTCAATCCTTTGCCAAGCCTTCTTGTGAGCAAGTACAGGACGACGAGGTAAATGCCTTGGAATATGGATAATCCACACTCTCTTATTGGTGTCATCTGTTACAAACTCTTCAATAGACAGACCTTCCGATGATAGGTAAGTACATTGTTCCGTAAGTTTAAAAGTTGCCGACTGTGTATTTGCAGGTTGCCCATTAAAGGTCAGTCGAGAAACATCAGTTCCGACAATTTCCAGTGTTTTGTCTTTTACACCAATTACTAGATGTCCACCTTCCATATTGGCAATAGCCGACACGTATGAAATGACATCATCTTTCTCATCCCCACTGAACGAGTTCTTAAGATTTTTAAATTCTTTCCATTCACAGCGAGCATTTTCTCGTGGGTACTCGCGTTGGAGGTATTGTTGTAGTTCGAATTCGAGCATAAATCAACCTATAATACTTTCACTATCCTCGTTATGTTTTTCCATATTTTTGATTACGCAATCTTTACTTGTATTTGCATAGCAGTATACACAAAAATGTCGACAGGTATTATACATGCCAATATCTTTACTAACTATGCATCCGCAGACTTTGCGTTGTCCTGTATCTTTAACTTTCTTTTCTTTTTGGGGAATTGGTGGCAAACTACCAAATATATCACGCTCTGGCCATTTAAGTGTATGAAGGTAGTAAACTAGTTCTTTGTCTTCTGCAAAAATATGTTTCATTAACTCCCCATCAATACAACGATTGTGTTCAATACCATAGGATTCGAGATTGATGTCTTCTGCACAGGTCGCCATTGTAATATCCCAGCCTTGATTATACCATGCTTCCCGAATCTTCTGTAGGCCTTGCACAATCTCTATTCTTTGCGCATGATTGGCCTCTGCATATTCAACATCCTCTTTAGTAAAGAATATCGTTTCTTTTACCAAATTATTTTTAACCTTACGATAAGCTTTGACATCAACGAAACTAAAAACCAATTTATCAGTATAACCTTTCAGTTTATTACCTATATGCCATATTCTTGTCAAGAGTTCTCTTGGACTAATATTCGGAGTGATAATAAGTGGATCAAATCTCCAAATAATTCTCTCCTTACCAATCTTATCTGATAGTAGTTTGAAAGTCTCTACTCGTTCATCAATAGAGGGTACATTTGGTTCAAAGCCTTCATTTGCATAATCATTCAATGTAACTTGAAAGTAATAATGGATATCCATTTCGTCTAAGATATGAAGATAAGGCAGTATTGGCTTTGGATTCTTTGTCCAGAACACCACAACCTTGCAGTTCTTGAACGAAATGTACATTTTTTGCTGATTGAACGGATTGTACCACGTACAATACCCTTTAGTCAAGCGGTTGAAAAACCACTTGGCATAAAAGGCCGGAATATCAGTACTTCTACTAGCCGATATTATGACAGGGGCTGAAGCTTCAATCATTTCTCCAGAATCAGTTTTAATATGGAGCCTATCGTTTGCCATAATTCTTTGTCAAATAATCAATAATTTTGCTAATAGGTACTTCCCTATAAGCATCAGCAATTTGAGGCCATGAAGGATTAACTTGCAGTTTTCTTTCTAAATATATCTTTAGCCGTTCTATAACCTTGTCATTAGACAAATCTTTTCCATAGTAAACACCATTCTTACGTTCTTTTTTCTTGTTGTAATAATATTCATAATGATTATTAATGAACCATTCTAAATCTTCTGAAAATCTTTTTTTAGATGCATTGTCAGATATAAAAGAAGAACATACAGGTATCCATGTTCGATGCATAGAAATTATACCTTTTGACAAAATAGCAGCAGAATTATTCTCGCTATTTTCATCAGATATATTCTTTGGTCGATTAATATCATTCAATTGTTCAGTTTGATGTGAAAACAAGTTTTGTGATAAGCCTTCTGATTTTGTTTTCTTATTTTTTGTTGTTTTCTTTGCAACCTCGTATCCAAAATATTCAAGAATCTGTATCTGAACCTTTTGGGATAATTTTAAATCAAGCATTTTCTTATCCAAAAATTCTCGATTCTCCTTGTTTTCAATCAATTCATATGCACCTTTAGCATTGATACATTGCACATTTGCTCTCTTATACTCCTTCGTAGATAGAATCAAATCTAACGATTGTTTAATATTTAATCGTTCCTTTGTATTTAATGCCAATAATTTTTTCATAAAATTCTCCGGATTCTTAAACTTTAAGATCTGCAACAAGAACATATATCCACTGTCGTCAAACGTTTCTTTTGGAGATATTTCATTCACTACAGTAACAGAATCTACTGACGAAATCTTTGTATCAATCTCTGCCGAAAGAACACTACATTCCACACCAAACAGCATTCTATACACTTTATTATAGACTGATTCTGACAAAATACCCTCAAGATAGTCACGATTCATATCCATATAGCCACTGAGGGCTCCCCAAAGTACCAATGGCAGAGTATAGTCTCCTATTTCGTTGATTTTTAAGTAAGATATTATGTCTGAATAGCTATTTCCTCTTACAAGAAAAGCAGAAATTGCCTCTAATTCCTTATTTGGAAAATTCAAGTTAAAGTTTCTGCTGGAATCATAAAGGAATGCATACAATTCATTTATATAAGTTCGTTCTCTTGAGTTATCCCAAGATTCTTCACCCATGTTATTTTTTAAATAAGCAACAACATTACTCATCAACACCTTATATGCTTCTATACGATTTGCCATCAAATATTCACAAGTCCATCTGTTATCAATAATGCACTTTAGTGCAATTGACACTAAAGGGGCAGTCGATATGGTAACAGAAAAATTGGAAATACTAACTTTTGAGAGATCTGTGAAATCAATCTTGCTTTGGTAAGAAGCCAATGATTTTTTAGTCCTATTCTCGATCTCAGTTCTTAAAGCAAGAAAATCTTGACTCGAAATCAAGTCTTTAGCATCAGGAAGGAAAGAACAATTCCATTTATCACATAATTTTGCATTTACATAATCCCAGCAATCCCATTTTTTAAGAACATGAATAAAGCATGATTTGAGGAAACCAAACCTAGGTCCAAGCTCTTTTTTGAAATTAACTTCATAAATCTGTTCATTTATCTTTTCAATTTCATCCACCGACTTAAACTGCTCAATCAGAGAGTCAAGATTTGACTTAAATCTACTAAACGAGTCAGGATTCTTCATCAAGCTAGTGAGAATGTTATATAGAGATTGAGCAAGGTTTATTTTTGTTGCAAGTTCTTGTTTAACCGAAGATTTCAATCCCAGCATCCATGCATACAAAGCCCCCTTGGCTTTATCGATAAAAGTCTCCTCATTTATGCTTAGTTCTATCGAAGGTATATTGGTTAAAATTTTCAATTCATGGACATTGCGAAATGGAAAACTAGGATAAACTAGATATTTTTCAAAGTACTTGATAGTCTTATTACTCTTAGTATTTACAATAGTTAAGTTGTATGCCGATTCTGAAAAAAAGAAAATGCGACAATTAGATGGTGTTATTTGAATTGTATGGTTACACAGATAGAAACCTTCCTCAGCAGAAATAAAATCTTGATCTTGATTAGTACCCTCAAATTCTATTAATACAGGATAGTTATATCTATCAGGGTCATTAATCGTAAAGGAGATTGGCGAACTAAATAGAATAATCTGACGAAAAGGTCTAAGCTCATCTAACTGTTCAAAATACCTATATCCAGACAATCTCTGTGCATAGAATGACTCAGGCGAGATACATTCTGCTTGGAGGATATTATCTAAATTGAGGCTAGAAGTCGGAATATAATATTTCATATCAATATACTAATTAGAATGGTAGATCAAAATCTGTTGTTGTAACTTTTATTTTTTCAGAGGACACTGAAGGTTCATCTGTTGTACTAGAATAAACTGGCGAACTCGTATCTGGAAGTATAGCAGATAAGTTATTACTATATAACAAGAACAAATTCTCTAATGGTCTTGTTGTCGCAACGTAAAAAGCAGACCTTTTTTCTTCAGAGGCAACGGGATCAAAAGGTCCCGCGGTCATATTAGCATATTCGCCAATGCCACAACACGGAAGATAAACATCATTGAATTGAAGTCCTTTTGCACAATGCCATGTTAATACTTTAGGACTAGTAGACTTAAAATCAATATCCATCTCATCACTAGTTTTCCACTGAACAGGAATGCCTTTTGATTCAAAATAATCTTTAATATATTTAACTTGCGCATTATAATAAACTAAAATGCCAACATCTGTTGAACCTGTATTTTGGATAGTACTAATAATTCTATCAAGTTGAGTTGCGGTCTTCACAAGTCGAGGCTTAGGACCGTGTTTAATACAAGCAAACGAAAGGCGAGTAGTAGGGCATATTGTTTCACCGACTTTCGCATTCTCTATCGTCAGACGATGGTTTATACAAAGATCTTGGCAATGAATACCAAGTTGCGTAGAAGTTGCCTCTACCGATTGAACATCATGGTTAGGAAATTCCATAATAGACTGACTACTATCTCCGAAAAACCAACAATAAGTGCCATGAGATCTAAAATCCTCTATCTCTTCTGAATTGAAATCCTGACATTCATCTACGAATAAATATGTATAATGTGGTTTTGGAGACTTCTGCCACTCCTTAAAATAAAAAACATGTCCACTTGATTGGCCTATTTCTGCCAACTCGTCAATAAAAAATTGTTTCAAAGATTTTGTGTAAACAATAATAGCGTATGACTGCGTTTTTGTGGATACTTGTTTTGCTTTCTTTAATAAAGTAAGTGATTTTCCAGATCCAGCCACACCTTTTACTATAGCTGTTCTTTCTGCAGACATATTAATAATGACCTGTTGGAATCTATCAGGTGTAAGATTATCTAGTGCCATATATTATTTTATATTTTAAATATTATAGGGTAATGACTTATCAGCATAAGCATGCGTATGCCTACAAGAACCAGTTACTTTAGTTTGCATAATACGTTGTGCGAAATCAGATTTACAAATGACTCTATATGCAACTTTGGACAAATCTCTAGTCTTACGGCTATGTGTTACATGAAACGACTCCTGTAGATAGCAGCCTTGACAAATTTCTTCATAATGAAAACAAGGAGTGGGAATTATGGTTTTATAATTATTGCTTCGCTTAAGACATGTATTCAAGCCTTTAGTCATGACAAAAGGATAATACTCTCCATTATGCTGATGCGTTAGATCGGATAGAATTAGTACACCTTTTTCATCCAATAAAGGTAATAGATATGAAGGCACTACATCATAAACATTTTTATTAGGGAATGTATTGCTTTGGACAAATTCATTCAATGCTTTAAATGAGATCACAAAATGATATAAGGAGTTTGGTATTTTAACAAAATCCCGCATATCCATTTCATTCTCAATGAATAATCCCTGTGGTACAATATTAATAGAGAGTCTTATATTGGGAATGTCGTTGATTCTTTCCATTAAGTGAAAGAGAAAACGTATTGCATCAGGGTTTGCATCAAAAGCGTCAATGTTCACACTTTTCAAATTAGGAAGATTATAATTCAAGGAATGAATCAAACCGATTATTTCCCCTCCTGTTCCACAACAGAAATCCAAAATATTGATTTCTTCTAGCATAAAGAATTCCTGTTTGTATAATGGATTATCAAACAATCGGTTCATAATACAATATGCTTCAGCATAACTTCTTGGAAAATAAGTACCAAGATACAGTTGTACAAATTCAAACTGTTGATCTGGATTGTACTTAACATCTTGAGGGCGCGGTTCATAAACCGCGCCAAACTCATTATATATTATATCATCAAGCCATTTTGGCAACTGTACAGATTTTAAGATAGCCATGTGTCATGCAAAATTATCCATGTTTCTATATCCTACTAGCAAATCTCTTATGTCCAAATGAAAAATATCTGCAGTTTTGTCGTTTGGACTTATTTGAATTGTCTATATTTGGACACAAATATATAAAAAGAATTGCGGATTCACGAAGGAATTTCCTAAAAACTGCAATCCTCTTGTGAAAAAGATTGTTATGCTATTTTATAGATTTTACCATTTACACTCAAATCGAAATGTATCTTCTTGTAAATCTCCCAACTTAGAAGGGTAGTATTCGAGAATTTGCGCAAGGTATACTCTGCGATAATCAACGTGCCGAAGGTAATTTCTTCCAACTTTTAGATGCTGGAGTTGCGTTCTGTTTCAAGCATATTTCTCTCAGTGGAAGAATTACCAACCATAGTTTGTATGATGACCGCATTGAGATTGCAAGTCCCAGCACATTTCCACCTCAAATTACTCCAGAGAATATCAAGGAGCCTCACGAATTATATTCGCACAACTTGAAAGTAGCGGAAGCTCTTTATCAAATGACTTATTTGGAAAACTGGGGTAGTGGAGCAAAGCGTATCATGGATGTTTGTGAGACACAAGGAGTGGAAGCACCTACATGGCGTTCAGATGGTGGTTTTGTTACTATCACGTTCAAGCGACCTGATTTCAAATCTATCATAATAGAGAATGGTAAAGAAGACAACAGAAGAGGACAAGTACCGACTAAGTACCGCTCAAGTTCAAGAAATGATTTTTTAATGAGTGAAGACTATATGACGATGAATGAAATAATGTCAAATATGGGATTCAAACATTGTACATCATTCCGAGAAAATTATTTTCTTCCTGCGTTGGAGAATGGTGCAATTAAACTATTGTATCCAGAACAGCCCAATCATCCGAAGCAAAAATACAGACTAACAGAATCAGCTATAGCGTGGAAAAAGAATAATTCTGCCCATTCAAAAGAATAAAAACGGTATCTAAGATCTGAAAGGATTTCCGACTTCGGAGAAAATCCAGCTCCCTGCAAGGGCAAGGCGTTTTGAGCTGCTCGAAGTATTTTGAGCAGCCAGAAACATACCTTGCTGTGTCTTTGAAGACACAAAAATCCTCCGCCTGTCGGATTGGTTTGTAAGTATAATAACTCATTTGGAATATCGGTCAAGCCGATGGAGTGTATCCACTGACTTGACCGGTTTTACCGTAATCCACTCAGAGTTTGCGCCACTGCTCGATGTCCTCCCGGTAGGCTTCAAGGTGCAGGCGGGCGAGGTTCTCAATAAGTCCCGATGCGCTCATGCCACGCCCACCGAGACGGCGGACAATCCCATCCAGCCGGTCACGCACCTCACCGCTGACGAACACAGGCTTTCGGTCGGTTATTTTGGGTACTCGCAGGTAAGTGGTACGGTACTCGTCCAGCGACAGCTTGCGTTGTTTGCTACTGACACGCTTCTGTGGCATTGCCATATCTTCGGGCGTTCCGCCTGACGGTTCATCCGCTGTAACAGTTTCCGCTTTTTTTGTGACGGTCTTGCCGGGTTGTGCCAGCTGTTCTGGATCCAGACCGATGTTCCTGTAGAAGTCGTCCATAGGCTTCTCACTGCGGGATTCCCTGCGTCCCATTCTTTCCACGATTTCACGAGCCTGCTGCTCACTGATACTTGGTTCTCTTTTCATTGTCATAAAACAGGTTGATTAAGTTATTACTGTGGTCTTGGTCAGTACTTCGGCCGATTGTTGCAAACAAAGTAAGACGTTTTAGTACAGTCAGTCAACAACTTGGATTCGGTTAGGCAATATTGTGAGACTTTGCTTTATGGTGATAGAGATATCGGTGAGGACTTCACAGATTTGCCGGATCTGAATAGCCGGAAGAACAAAGGTGCGATTACGGTCAGGTTTGAATTAAGCCCTTGTTTTCTCTCTTGCCACATTCCTGATTTCAAGAATTAAGAATATAGCTCCAATCTGTGCCAACCTCTACCAACCTGTGCCACATGCTTCCACTTCCTGGAAATCCATTGCCGGATAACAGATTATGTATTCCTTTGTGGCAAAAGAAACAGTAACAATAAAAAAGTATGTATATGGAAATCGTATCTATTGAAAGAAAGACTTTTGAGGCGATGGTCGCCAAGTTCGACCGTTTCGTCAGTCGCATGGATGCCATCTGTCGGCGGCACGGAGAGAAGAAGATGGGCGAGTGGATGGACAATCAGGACGTTTGCCGGATGCTCAACATCAGCCCACGCACGTTGCAGACGCTTCGGGACAATGGGACGCTGGCTTACTCGCAGATAAACCACAAAACCTACTACCGTCCCGATGACGTGCAGCGTATTGTTTCCGTTGTGGAGGACAGGCGGAAAGAGGCGAAGTTCAAAGGAAGAACTATATAAACTTGATGAAATGAACGAAGTAAACTAACAATACCCACTAAATCCAAAGTAACATGAATGAACTGATTAACAAGGACAGCGAGTGGATAATCCACTTCATGGGCAGTCTCGACCGTCTTTTGGACAGCTTCGAGCATCTGACCGTCAATTACCGCCCGACATTGAATGGGGAGCGTTTCTTCACCGACAAGGAGGTGTCGGCACGGCTGAAGGTGAGCCGCCGGACACTTCAGGACTACCGCAATGAAGGGCGTATCGCCTATATCCAGTTGGGTGGCAAAATCCTTTACCGTGAATCCGACATCGAAAGGATGCTGGCTGACAGCTACCGCTCCGCTTACCGACAGACGGCAACCTGATTTTCTTGAAGGAACGCAGTTTGCCGTCTGCCCTGTGATTGCGTCAGCAATGGACTTTCGGCAAAAAGAGAAAGGAGCGGCTTACAGACGGAGCATCAAAATTCCGCTTCGTCTGTAAGTCGCTCCTCTCTTCTTTCTTCTGATTTCCCGTATTCTTGTTTCCGTTGCCGGATGCTCTTCAAGCGAGTGGCAGGCAGTGACAAGGTTTTCGAGTTGAATACGCTCAAACTCGTTTGAGGAAGATTCTGCCCGAAACGGCTTGCCGCCCGACCTTGCCGCTGCCATTAAGCCATACGCTACCTTTGCATCCGTGCATCGGGAACGAGTGGCTGACGGAATGAACCTCAACTATACCATCGGTTATTACCATTGTCATAAGAAACAATCAATGTAATCGGTGTTTCTTTCATGGTAACACTCATTTTACTGATTATAAACCGCCTAAACAAGACACTCTCTTTACTGCATATCCTGAATGCAACGGCTATAATCACTTCAATGTTATAGATATCGTAACTGATGCCATCCGGTTGCTTGAGATACCTCATCGTGTCAAATTCGTTCAGTTCCTTGTTTTTGTAAATGGCATGAATCGCCTTGCTGACATCGCATGAGAACACCCCGAACAGGTCGGCTACCTCGAACTTGGTCATCCATATAGGTGCAGTCGGCATAATAATCGTATCTGTTTTACTGATTGTTATTATTCCTCTATCCATATCTATCGCATAACTTTAGACATCACGTTCTTTACATTATTCATATCGCGCAGAATAGAGGAATCCAACACACGTGCATAGTGTTGCGTCATTTTTATATTGGAATGGCCGAGCATTTTCGCTACATTCTCAATACTCACACCGTTGGCGAGACATACAGAGGTCGCATACGAGTGGCGAGCTACGTGTGTGGTCAAGGTCTTGTTTATCAGACATAAGTCTGCGATTTCTTTCAGATAGCTGTTCATTTTCTGATTGCAGGGAACTGGCAGCAGTCTGTTTTTCTTTTGGCAAGTCGGATGTTCCGCATATCTGCGGAGAATCTCCAATGGAATATCAAGCAAAGGAATGTTACACATGTTCTTCGTCTTTTGGCGAGGCTTGCGAATCCATAGGTTGCCATTGGAGTCTTCTACGATATGTTCCGGTGCCAGTTGTTGCACGTCTATGAAGGCTAACCCAGTGAACGCTGCAAAGATAAAGACATCACGGACAATGGTGATACGCTCTAACGGAAACTCCTTGTGATAGATAGTGAGTAGTTCATCCATTGTCAAGAACTCACGGATAACCTCTTTCTCATGAAACTTGATGCCGATGAACGGGTCTTTGGTAATCCATTCGTTAGCAAGCGCAAGATTGGTTATCTTCTTCAAGCACTTCATGTAGCGAATAACCGTATTCTGCTGGCACTCCTTCTCTGTTTTGAGGTAGAATTCAAAAGCACGTACCAGTTCACCATTGACTTCCGACAAAGGCAAATCCTCCTTACCGTATTTCAGTTTGATAAGTTCCGCAAGATAACGCTTACAACTTTCATAACGGCGGACAGTAATCAGGGCATAGTCCTTTCCGACAAGTTCACGGCATTGGTCGTTATGTTGTTGGATAGTTTGAATAAGTGTACGGGCAACTTCCGGTGTTTGGTCTTGTCCGAAGAACTTTTTCTGCAACAGGTGAGCGGTGATGAACTGCCCTTGTTCTTCCAATTCATTGAAAGTCTGGTGGAGTTTGATTCTTGCATCCTCGATATAAGCATTCAAGTCGCAGGATTTGCGGCTCTTGCCTTTGGCGCACTCCTTCGCCTGATTCCACAAGGCTGGTTCGATGCTCTTGCGGATATTGTTTTCCACTCGCACACCGTTCACGGTGATACGCATACATACGGAGGCTTCTCCGTTTTTCAGCAGTTTGGCTTTCTTGATGAAGAAAAGCACATTGAATGAGTTTCGTTTCATGTTCCTACAGTTTTTTCGTTGGACAAAAGTAGGAAACCATGCACGCTTTCGTGATACGCAAAACATTGCAAATCAGAGAGAAATAATCTTGTTCGGTGGAGATTCGCACTCCACCTTTCTTGCTCCTCCTTTTGGAACACCGCAAACGGTAATATTCTGCCGTTTTTTGCGTTCCTTTAGGAAACAAAAAATCCCGATTCCGTTTGGAAATCAGGATTTTACTGTCTTTTGCTTTTCTTCTAAGTGGTGCCACCAGGAATCGAACCGGGGACACAAGGATTTTCAGTCCTTTGCTCTACCAACTGAGCTATGGCACCGTTGTTTTGTTTAACGAGTGCAAAGGTAAACATTATTTATTACACTCCAAATGTTTCAATGGAAAATATTCAAAGAAAATGTATTTCAAGGAAGATACAGAAAAAAGTATATTTTTTTTCGAAAAAAAACAACAAAACTATTTGCAGTTTAAAAATTAGTTGTACCTTTGCAGCCGTAATCAAAAACGGGATGTAGCACAGTTGGCTAGCGCGCCACGTTCGGGACGTGGAGGTCGGAAGTTCGAGTCTTCTCATCCCGACTACAAAAACGAGGATATATCAAATGATATATCCTCGTTTTTTATTCATACGGACAAAATATGTACTTTTATCCTCTCATTTTTATAAAAACAGACAGCATATGAGAATTACCCCCCCCGTTTGGCAAACGCTCTTCATGAAAGTACAAATATACAGACAGTGTTAGAAAAGAACGATGAGGACCTAATCGAGTATTCCTTTAAAAGCTTGCGTATAGAAGGAATAAAGAAAAGTAACCTTTCAGTGCAGTCTTGTGTTTTCTCCAATTGCAGCTTCGGAACATGCTGTATACAGAAATCCCAATTTAGCGATGTCGTGTTCAAAAATTGCGATCTGTCGAATGTAAACCTAACAGGTTGTGGATTTCACCGGGTAGAATTTATCGGTTGTAAATTAATGGGAACCAATATGTCGGACGGGATATTCAATCATATCACTTTTGAAGAGTGCCGGGGAGAATACATGAATCTATCAATGAGTAAAATGCGATATATACAAATTACCCGATCCAACCTGCAGGGAGCCGGAATAGAAGACTGCCAATTGACGAATGTCTCATTCGATGCCTGTAACCTGATGGAAGCGGAGTTTTACCATACATCCTTGAAAGGAATCGACCTGTCGAACTCGGAAATATCCGGTATCCGCATCACAAATCTTGCCAACAGCGAGCTGAGAGGATCTTCCGTTTCCTCTTTACAAGCGTTGGAGCTGATACGGATGCTGGGAATAGAGATCAAAGACTGAACGCCTTCATCCGGCATAGTCGGGATGGCGATGCAACCAAGTGACCGCATAGCTACAGGTTGCCGACGGCTTCATACTATTCTCGATCGCGTAATCATAAGCGTATTTTACTAAAGCGGCAGCAATCCCTCTCCCTCCGATAGCGGGCGGAACAATTGTGTGGATAATATCCAGTTTATCCCCAGATAAACGATACTGTACAAAAGCTACCACGCCATCCAACTGTGTTTCAAAACGTTTCTTATCCGGATAATGAGTTATAATGTAATCTATATTCTTAATTATTTATAGGTTCAAATTCCAATAATAAAACATCCTTTCCTTCCCCTTCTGGAATGTTTTTTCCTGAAACATTCTTTTTTCCCCGGAAGAAGTTCTTCACTTTTGTAAAAAAAGTCATAACTTCTTTGGCTGTATCCTGCTTCTTTTTGGATATACCGACCGATTCAATCAACGGTGGTCTTAATATCTGCCACAAATAATTGAAAGTGGAATGATAAGGATCCCTTATTATTGAAACACTCGAATGACGCGGTTTGTTAAAACCTTTTCCTGTTTTATCCGGATTATTCTGTTTTAATACACGGTTGACCAGACCGGTCAGAAACTTCTTATCGGTTAGTACACCATCTTTTTCTTTCAGTAAAGCAGCTTTTAAGCCATTATATAGAAAAACCATCTCCACTGTAGCTCCTTTGCTGGATGCCTCCGTACTGAAAGCCATCTCTCGAACCCATCCACTTTGTACCTCCGCCGAAGCCAGGGGAACCAGCAATTCGTTCAACGCCGTAAGGTCAAAACTGTCTAGGCGGGCATTCAGCAAGAAACGATCATTCAGTGAATCGACCGGTAACTTCCAAGTAGCCGTAAAGTTTCCTTTCCCCATCAACTTGCCATCAGCATCCAGCACGATGTATTGGTCAGGACGGGAGACGATATTTGTAAAACCGGTAAACGTTCCGTTCATATCCGTAAAAAACAGTTTTCCGGGAACCGTTCCCTTCTTTGCCAGCTCTTCGTAAACAACGGAAAAGTTCTTTATGCCCACTCTTTGGAAATCCAGCTTAACCGGAGCCTTCTGTAATCCGGTATAGATCATCGGAACAATACGCCGGGGTATCGGTATTTTCTGGTTCTTAAAATTCTGTAATACAGCATCCGATACCTGTACATCAGCTATCCGAAGCACCTTCTCCGATAAATAAGTGGACAGATCGATACCTGCCAGCGCAACCTGCCCGACACTCACATCAAACCAATCTTTATGATGCGGCTGCAAATAAGCAAACTGCATTTTAGGATAAGGAGATATAAGACGAATACGGTCAATGACTACACTTGATCCGGTCAAATCCACAGCACCTACCTTTAACGTGTAAAAACCGTTATCCAGAGGAAGCTCCAGGTTACGGGTAGAGAAACGAATATCATCCAATTTATATGTACGGAGACGAGTATCAACAGCCAGCCCCTCAATAAATAGGTTAGTCGTATCTAACTTCTGATGTTGCAAAGAATCGCTCTTCCCATAATAGGCATAACGGATGTTCGCATCCTTCAAGCTAAAGCGACCTAAAAAGATTCGTCCGGCAACTTTCTCCAAAGCTGTATATAAATCAACCGAACCTAACTTCGTTTGATTTTGTAGAGTATCGAGAAAATGACCGGAATAAATATCCGCCACAGGACTTTCCATGTGAACCGAACCCAACTTCAACAAAGTGCTATCCCAGGAAACCCCTTCCAATGCCAGGCCTTTAAGTGAAGCCGACATGCCACTTCCGTCCGGTCTGCGCACTTGGACATCAGGCGAATCTACCCGGAACGATGCTATCCGAATATTCCGGTCCAGCCTTTCAGGTATCCGTTTCAGCCCGCCTATACGAAGTCCCGGTGAAGAAAACCGGATATATGTCTTTGCCTTCTTCTCCATCGTATTTTGTGGGAGCAGTTTGATATCCTGTAATTCCAGAATTCCTTTTACGGTCGAAAATTGCCCTTTCCGCACAGACAAACGATATTCTTTTCCCGGCAAATAGTTATCGAACCGGCTAAAATTAAATCCCATATTTCCGTAATCGAAAAACAGTCCACTCCCCTTCCCCGTCTGCCGGTTCACCCAAATGCCGGTTGCAAAGAAATTAAAGTCATTCAGTTTATAAGTAACCGGATCGGACATGCTTTTATCATCGATCGTCACATATGCATGATTCAGACTCAACTGTTTAACAGAGAAATAACGGAGGAAAGGATTCAAGATCGACTCCACATCGACACGGCTGTTTGCCGGCTTTACCGACTTCACATCTTTCTTATTGAAGGAAGAAAACAGCACATAACGCAGATTCGGGCGGTCTATTTTCAGCAACCGCGCACTGATCCCCTTGTCGTATAACAAACCGCGGATTCCAACCGTATCAATGCTTCCTGCCATATAATCATTCTGTCCGCAAACCGACAAGGGATATAACCTGATTCGTTCCAGGTTGAAATCCCCGCTTTCCGTGTCCAACGTCATGCGCTTCACCGTAAACCGGTGGTTTCGTGCCGTCATCACCCCCTCAATACCAGTCGCTTCAAACGAGAAACCACGCGAATACCAGAACCCGCGTTGAGCCTCCGATACGGAATCTATCCGGAAATCGTTTGCCTGAAAATCGAAGTTCGCCAGTTTATACACCTCGATCTTATCTTTAACCGCAAAAGAGTATTGCAACTTTGCCTGCCCGATACCGACCGTACCAATAGAAACCGTATGTAAGACAGGCGAGATCAATTCATAAAGAGACAGGGAACGGACCAAAGAATCCGCCTCCGCCTCATTCAAGCTTTTCTTCTCCGTTTTTTTAGCAGACGGCAGGCTTTCCCCCGCCAGATTAAAGGCTTGTATATCCGAAGAAATAATATCTAACGAGCGCGCCGTGAGGTAATTCAGCGCATTTTCACGACGGAACTGTATTCCTTTCACTTCAATGGCCCTGACCAACGCATTCAGGTAGCTGTCCGGCCGCTTTTTCTGTTCCCCCCACAATTCACCTTGGGGTGTAAGCGTAATATTAGAGATAGAAATAATAGAATCTTCCGTACTCAGCAGGATCCGGTCCGTTTGCAAACGAAAGTCATTATTGGCCAATAGCGTCTGCGACCGCTTAGTAATGAAATCGAAATTATCACAATAAAGCAACTTTCCACTCTCAGACGAATTCTCATCCAAACGAAAACCATACGCATGGAAACTGACATCATTCAGGGCATAGACAATCGGAGAAACAGGATTCTCCACGGAATAGGACACACTGGCGTTCTCCAGGTTCAGCATCCGGACAGTCAATACATTAATATAAGGAGAAACCACCTCATACAAGGTCTTGATCTCCGCCTCTTTCCTTTCTTTCACCTCCGCCCGCGTCGAATAGTAAGGATTAAACACCTGTATATCAGGATTCCTAATTTCAAATGAGTCAAAATGCAACTGCTTGTAACTCCAACGCCACGTAAGATTCAATCCTTTAAAGTCGATCATGCCGACCTCGGCTGTCACATAGACAGACGGCAAGCTGTCCTTTCTTTCCCAATCTCGGAAAACCGCCGAGTCGGGACATAGCTTTATTCCCTCAAGCGTCAGTTCACCTTTGAAGAAACTGATAGAAAGGTTATCGAAAGAAAGCCTATAAAAGCCATCCGTAGCCTCGGCCGTCCGATGGATCAGTTCTTTCCGAAGATACCGTTCGAGGCGTTTGGTCAGATGAAGATTAAGCAAGAATATAGCGGCAATCAGCACCATTGCGATCCCCAACGTGTACCCTATGACTCTTTTTATCTTCCTCATAAGACTTAAATAAGATTATAACTTCACTCCGTCTATATAAAATCAACAATATAAACAGAGTTAAGTTGCAAAGTCGGTAATAATCCCGTCTGCGCCTACGTATTGTCCAATCTTGCCAAAATATTTGTTTATTCCAGGAATTATTGCGAAAATTGCAGAGACACCCCTGTAACCGGCGATAAAAACAGATCGCAGTTACCTGACGGCGGACGTATAAGATCATAAATCACTAAACAAAAAAATAATGGGAAAAGTAGTTATCAACTCGTACGAAGACTTTGAAAAGCTGGTAGGCCAGCAAATAGGGATTTCAGATTATGTAGAACTGACACAAGAACGCATCAACCTTTTTGCCGATGCGACACTGGATCACCAGTGGATTCACGTAGACCCAGAGCGCGCCAAAGTGGAAAGCCCGTTCCACAGCACAATTGCCCACGGCTACCTGACGCTGTCACTCCTTCCTCACCTCTGGAACCAGATCATCGAGGTGAACAACCTGAAGATGATGATTAATTACGGCATGGACAAGATGAAATTCGGACAGCCCGTATTGACCGGACAAAGTATCCGCCTGATCGCCAAACTACAGACTTTGACGAATCTGCGCGGCGTGGCCAAGGCTGAGATCAAGTTTGCCATCGAGATCAAGGACCAACCGAAGAAAGCGCTGGAAGGTGTTGCAATCTTCCTGTACTACTTCAATTAAGAACAGAAACATGAATAAATTGAATCTTGCGGCAATCGCTTTATGTACCGGCATTACTTTTGCCTGTTCACCAAAAGCTTCGATGGTAAAAGGAGTTATCTGCGATGCAACCATAAATACGCTGACAGTCGTTTCCGAGGAGGGTGACACACTTTCTTTCAGTACGTTGGATACAGAAAGGGTCGTAACGGATGGTATCTTGCTCGATGATACGGCTATCGTATATCATAGCGGGAAATATAAGACAGGGATGGAAGCGCAAAAGATTGTGGTTGTCCCCGGAAGAAGAAATATGGTTGGCGGCGACCGGGACAAACACGGCTGTATCGGTTCGGCCGGCTACCAATGGAGCGAAGTGCAGCAAGATTGCATCCGTGTGTTCGAAAAGGGTATCCGGATGAAAGCTGTCGACGGCAGCCAGTCTGCTTTCATCGTTTTCAGTCCGGATTCCACCCAAGTCGAACTGTTCTTCTCTTCGGGAGATAAAAACGAGATACTGGATAGGCGCTCACTCCCATCCGGTGGATATGCTTGGAATGTAGAGGACGACGATACAAAGAATGTACGCCGCATAAACGGAAAGTGGACTATCAGTCAACGGGGGAAGACTATCTATTCGCAGGAAGAAGTTCAAAACAAGTAAAGACATCTATAGGTGAACTGCCGGAGTACAGAAGTACACTATTGTTTTGCCAGTCCGTACTGTGCATTTCGAACAATGTCCTAAACGCATAATCTTTTCCACCGAAAAGAAGGAGTAACGCATCCTGACTTACAACTTTTCCGGCATATACTTCCAGAACCGGGCAGGCATATGCTGGCGGTGTAACTTGGGATTGAGACGTTCCTTGATGGCAATAGACTTGAAGTAAGTTTTCCACATCTGCTGGAAAAGTTTCTCATCGGCATCCATCAGTTCCTCACCGAGCAGACCGGAAAGAAGGTGGGCATCCTTCTCTTCGAAACGAACTTCGGTGGCCTCTTTCAGATCGTAATAGTAACCGTACTCACGTTTCAGGTCGTAAAGCAACCAGCGCTGATCGGCAAAGCGGTCTTTCAGATGCGGAAGAGTGAGAGGGAGTACATTATATACTGGCTTGACAGCGGCAAAGAAGGTCCCGTCCACCGCTTTTTGGAAACGGAGGAACTGGATGACACGCAGGCGCTCGTTCGTCACCTTTTTCCATACCTTGGAGACTTCGAGAACATCAGGGTCTCCAAAGTTCAGCTCGACCGTACGCGGGGCATCGATCGCCTTGCGGATATAGCGAAAAAGCAGCATGTCCGTTTCTGGCAGTTCAGATAGCCAAGTAACGGTAATCACAGACAAAGCCATAGCGGAAAGCCGCTTCTGCAAACCTTTCCAAACACGATCCACCTTGGCATCGTCCGTACAGATCGTCACTGCCTCATCATAAAACAAGGGAAAAGGTTCTCCTTCTGCTAACAGCAGATCGGGAAAGCTGCGACGTGAATAAGCGTCAAAAACAGCGGTCAGCAGCCCTTCAAAGGTCTTATCGTACACGAATACCGTCATGATTCTTCCTTAAATTGGAGGATAAGCTGACGATCGTCGGTACTCTTACGTCCCGCTTTCCGGATAAGGATTTGACGGACCACCTCAGGTGACACTTCGTTAATCGTGCGGACTGGCAACTCGTGGCATGTAATGAAATACTGGGCTTTCTTCATCACGACACCCATCTTCTTCAATTGCCCTGTCCCCAGACGGGAATATCGGCGGGAGACGACGATCAATTTCGCCGACTTCACCCCGATACCGGGTATGCGAAGAAGCATCTCGTAATCCGCCTTATTGATATCGACCGGGAACTGCTCCGGATGGCGCAACGCCCAACCGAGCTTCGGATCGACTTCCAGGTCGAGGTCAGGATAGGCATCGTTCACGATCTCGTCCACTTTGAACTGGTAGAAACGCAAGAGCCAGTCCGCCTGATACAGACGGTTCTCCCGAACCAACGGCGGTTGCTTCAAGGCCGGCAACCGATTATCGTATTCATTGACAGGGATAAAACCGGAATAATAGACACGCTTCATCGTCGGACGCTGATAGAGGGCGGATGAGAGACGAAGGATATCCTTATCCGAATCGGGTGTCGCCCCGACAATCATCTGCGTGCTCTGCCCGGCAGGCACAAAACGCGGAGCATGGCGAAAACGTTTCCGCTCTTCAGCGCTCTGCAAAACACCTTGTTGAATATAACGCATCGGCTGAAAGACGCTCTGAAAATCCTTTTCAGGAGCCAATAGCTGAAGACTCTTCTCGTTCGGGATCTCGATATTCACACTCATACGGTCGGCATAGAGTCCGGCTTCATTCACTAGTTCCTGGCTGGCACCGGGAATACTTTTCAAGTGGATATAGCCGTTAAACCGATGCACCGTCCGGAGGTCTTTTACTACCCTGACGAGGCGTTCCATTGTGTAATCGGCATTGCGCACGACTCCGGAACTCAAGAAAAGCCCTTCGATATAGTTACGGCGGTAAAACTCGATCGTGAGGTTCACCAGTTCCGTCACTGTCAATGTGGCACGGGGAATATCGTTGCTGCGGCGATTGATGCAGTAGGCGCAATCGAACATGCAGTAATTTGTCAGCATGATCTTCAGCAAAGAAATGCAACGGCCATCCTCGGCAAAGCTATGACAAATGCCCCACCCTGCCGCACTTCCGATTCCGCCGCTCTTGTTCTTTCGCGACGTTCCGCTGGAAGCGCAAGATACATCGTACTTGGCCGATTCAGCCAGTACTTTCAGTTTTTCGAGCACTCTTTCGTCCATAATTGTTACCGGGATTTCTTGACAAAAGTAAGAATAATCTTTTACTATTTCTTCGCTCCCAAAAGAAAAGTAATCCTCCCTTCTTCAAAGGATCACTGTACCGGAATACAGATTTCTGTCAGCAGGTTTTCAGGCTTCGTATTGCGTGGGTCGTTCAGATAGCGTTCATAACTCGGCTCGTCACGGAGTGTACAGCCCATCTTTGGCAATTTCTTTGCATAGATCGTATCGTAAACGGCTTGCAGATATTCATATGATCCCTTATAAATAAAGGATGCATAGCGACCGGTCGGAATCTGCTTGGATCCAACTTCGCCTTTCGGCAGAACAGGTTCAGGCATGACCATGCAAACATCCGTACGCAATTTATCTTCTGATGTTACCTTCGGATCGTCGTGGTAGATGCAAAGCGGACAAGGATCTTGGGTCGGCAGGTTATGCTCGTGGGCAAACGCATACAACCGCATCCAAGTTCCGCCATAATCATTCAGGCGATAATCTCCCGTCAGACGGATATAAATCACATTACGAACAGGGATTTCCCTTATTTCAGCCTCCAACTGCAAGTCGGGCCATATCTTTTCTGGTCTCATAATCGTGTACTCTTTATTGTTTCTATATTCGTTAGGTGAAATAGAATAGAACTGCCTGAAAGCCTTCGACAACGAAGAAGGTGCACCATACCCGATACGGTAAGCGATATCCCCGACAGATATATCCGTGTAGCGAAGCAGATGAGCTACAGTCTCAATCCGTTTCCGCACGATGAACGCTCCCAACGGCTCTCCTAAAAACGCACTCATCACCCGATGAAAATGGTACGGGGACAAATGCGACATTTCAGCCAGTTGGTTCAGGTCTATATCATCCCCCAAATGATTATTGATATACTCAATCACCAGGTTCACCCGTTTCAGATACTCTTCTCTTGTCGTTGTTCGTTGTTGCATGTTCTTTTTCTGTTTTACTTCGCAAAGGTACCCTCCTTTCCGCCTGATAACTTTTCCAATCTTGCTGACTTATCCATATTTTCCGGGAATTCAGGAAAAGCCCTTCGATATAGTTACGGTGGTAAAACTCGATCGTGAGGTTCACCAGTTCCGTCACCGTCAATGTGGCACGGGGAATATCGTTGCTGCGGCGATTGATGCAGTAGGCGCAATCGAACATGCAGTAATTTATCAGCATGATCTTCAGCAAAGAAATCCTCTATCACTCTATCACTACGAAGGTTGTAGCTATTAATATTCAAGCGTCAGAGGCAGTGATACAGGACGTTTTCCTCTATCACTCCTCTATCACTCCTCTATCACTCCTCTATCACTTCTGAAACAGGACGTTTTTGCCATACAATTGAAAACCAACACATTGCCTTCTATCACTTTTGAAAAAGCATATAAAATAATCGAATAAACAAATGTAAAAACGAATATAACAGGTATTAAATTGGCGGAATACGGTTCTTCATTCCACAAAAGCTATCTCTTTTTTTAGCAAAGACAAGCACATCATTCCGTAAACACCCCCATGTTGCCATCCTTTACATCCGGGTGTAGAGAGCCGGTACATCCGGGTGTTAAGGATGGCAACATGGGGGTGTCCGGCAACTAAAGTACCGTGCCGGACAATAAAAACCGCCCGGTTTCACCTATTTTACTGCCGTTTTTGCATGTTATTTTTCTGTTTTTACTTCGCAAAGGTAATGTTCCTCCTACCTGCTAACTTTTCCAATCTTGTCAGCTTACAAATATTTCAGGCATCTTCATGAACGAGAAACAATCCCTCGAAACGACATCAAGGTGAAGGGCAAGCCGATATCAAGGCGAGATGGAAAGCCATTCCCGTACCGCATCAACGAGTACTTGGTTCTCGGCTGCTGTCTGTGCCGATATACGGATATAGGTTTCATCCAGGCTGCGGAAATTGGAGGCGTCGCGGATCAGCAGACCATGACGATCCCACAGATACTGTTTCAACCCAGCGGCCGTCCCTTTTTTCAGGCGGACCAAGAAGAAAGTTACGGATGTCGGTAATGCTTCCAAGTCGCCCAGTTCATTCAGCCGGTCGATCAGGCTGGCTGTCTCGCGTTGCCATTCACGGATGGGCAGGATATATTGCTCCGGATGCGTCAAGATGTACTTGCCGGCTTCCACAGCAATTGCATTGACAGACCAGGGAATGATGTACCGGTTTATCTGCTCGACCTTATCCGGAGAAGCGACCAAGTAGCCGATACGGAGTCCCGGTATATTATGCGCTTTCGAAATAGATTGTATCAAGATCAGGTTCGGATGGTTGCAGACATCCGAAGGTTCCAACAACCTTTCCGTCGTGAAAGCGACGTATGCCTGGTCGATGATAAAGACGGTCTGCCGGTTCGCCTCGATCAATGCCAGCAGTTCGGCCCGGCGGATCAGTCTGCCGTCCGGATTATTCGGGTTACAGATCCAGCAGAAATCCTGTCCTTCCAGCGAAAGGCCGGACAGGTCGCACGAGGTCGGAAAGAAACTGACTTCATGCCCGTGCAGGCGGCAAGCGTCTTCATACTCCGCAAAAGAGGGAACGGCAATAGCGGATTTCGCCCCTTTCCAGGTTTGCGCCAGCAGATAGAATGCCGTGATGGAACCGTTCGTTACCACTATATTCTCCTCTTCCACCTCATAGCAGCGGGCAAGCAATCTTTTCAGGGAAGAAGCATCCGGTTCCGGATAACGCGTGAGTTCATAAAACTGCTCGTTCAGGTGTTCCCTGAGTGTGCGGAGATCGGCTCCATGCCATACATTTGAACTGAAATTTATCTTTACCTCTTTCTGTGAATTATAGTGGTCGTCACCGTGTCCGAATAACATCTTTAGGGGAATTATGATTTATGAATTATTTGATTGCTTTATAGATTGCGTCTTGGATACGTGTGCGGATATCCAGCGAACCTAGCTTGTTGTTGGCCCGTGTCGGGTTCACACGGTTGGACAGGAAGATATACAGCAGGTTGTTATCCGGGTCCACCCAAAAGCAAGTGCCGGTAAAACCGGTATGCCCATAGACGGAGGCGGGAGCCAGGCTGCCGCAAGGAGATGCTTTACCCCCACCGGCTACCGGCTTATCGAAACCTAAGCCGCGGCGGCAGGTCGGACTTTTACTTTGGGTGAAAAGACGGCAGGTTTCTTTGGATAGGTATTGTTCACCTCCGTAACTTCCCTGGTTCAGATAGAGTTGCAGCACTTTCGCCAAGTCGTTGGCGTTGGAGAAAAGCCCGGCATTGCCCGAAACGCCCCCCTGGAAAGCGGCCGCCTCATCATGCACATAACCGCGAAGCAGTTGCCGACGGATAAAATGGTCGTTTTCGGTCGGGACGATCTGCATCGTGTCGAGGATATGCAACGGATTGTAGGCCGTATGCCAAGCTCCGAGCTTGCTGAAGAACATGCCATGCAGCAGGCGGTCCATCGGCTGCCGCATCTGCTTTTCCACCATCATCTTCAACAGGATGAAATTGATGCAACTGTATTTGTACTTGCCCCGCACGCCGAGGCGCGAGTCCTTGATCTCCTGGATAATGGTGTCTTTAAAAGAGTCGTGCAGATACATATTGCGGGCGATCTCTGTCGTAAAGCCCGGCTTTTTCCGGGCAGATACCAGATTGGGAAGAAAAGAGAAGTCGTTGCGCACATAGGTCCGGGCATCGAAACGGACCGGATGCGTCTGGTTCTTCGCATTACTGTACAAGCTACCTTTATAACTATCCTTGTCGATCGCGTTCAGATAGAAGTTGATAGTCGGCGTCAGCCCGGACTGGTGGTAGAGGAGGTCTTTGACAGCTAAATTCTTTTTATCCGAATCCTTTAGTTCGGGTATAAAATCGGAGATCTTATTGTTCAGTGTGAACTTCTTGTCGTCATAAGCTTTCATTACGGCTAGCAAGGTCCCCGCCGCTTTGGAGGAAGAAGCCAGGTCGTAGACGGAGTTTTCATCAACAGCCTGTTTCTTGTCGTAGTCGAAATAGCCGAACGATTTGTCATAGATAATCATGCCATCTTTGGCAACGAGCACCTGGCAACCGGGAAACGCCTTCTGTTCCAAACCGTCTTCCACGATAGAGGCGATCACGTCCAAACGTTCGGAACTTGCCTCCACTTCTTCCGGCTCGTGATAACCGAGACGTGTCTTTTCGGTAAACACACCCGTCCCCGCCGTGTAGAGGGTAGGGATGGAAACCGGCAGCTTCCCTTTAACCGCAATACCGCCGAAGATGGCTTGCGCCGCATATTTCTGAGCAAGCGGTGTGCCCTCGTAGGCCATTACGACCGCTTTGGCTTTCAGGATGGAAGGTTTATATGCTTTACAAAAATAGGGCAAGGTGAAAAAGGCATAGACCAGTTCCTTCTTTGCCGCCAGCTCGCGCAGAGCCGGGCTTTCCGGAATGCGGACCGTATGCACGCCGCAAATGACCACATCGTATTTCTCCAATTTCTTATATACACTCTGCACTTGGGCTGCCGTCGCATTCCGGCTGATGCTGAAACAGGAGACCGAGTCGTAGCGCCCCAGCATCTTTTGGAACTCGTTCCCTACCCCGTCACCGATAGACAGGGCGGCGATCTTTTTCTTATCGAGCTGCTTCAACGGGATGATGTCGCCCTCGTTCTTCAGCAGGGTGATCGCTTCTTCATTCAACTTGGCGGCCAACCATGCGGCATGGGGAGAGTTCAGGCGTTCGGACAACCCCCTCGTCTCGACCGGGCGATAGTCGTTCAGCCCTGCGATGTATTTATATTGCAGGATCTTGATGATCTTCGCTTCTATCTCTTCCCTGTCCAAAATACCCTCTTCCAAGGCCTCCTTCACGGCTGCAAAGTCGTTAATCGGCGCAGCCGGAGCCAAAAGGATGTCATTGCCCGCCAATAGCGCCATTACGGAAGGGTTATCGGATTTACGGGTAGTAGCGCCTTTCATCGCCAAAGCGTCGGTAAAGCACAGCCCTCGGAATCCGAGCTCTTTTTGCAGCAGGTCGGTGACGACGGCACGGGACATGGAGACCGGCTTATTGCGTGCCTTGTCCAACGCCGGGACATACAGGTGTCCGGTCATCACGCCGGCATAGCCGTCATAGATGTAACGTTTGAAAGGCAGCAACTCCACACTGTCCAGGCGTGCCCGGTCATGATGAACGGCAGGCAGCGTATAATGGGAATCTTCGGCGGTATCGCCATGTCCGGGGAAATGCTTGGCGACAGACAGGATGCCCTGCCCTTCCAGCCCACGGGCATACGCAAGCCCTTTGTCAGCCACCGCCTCAGGATTCTCGCCGAAGGAGCGGAGGCCGATCACCGGGTTGTCGGTATTGCTGTTGACATCCATATCGGGTGCGAAATTGATATGGATTCCCATCTCCTTGCACTGCCGGGCGACTTCCTTGCCGTATTCGGTTATCAGGCTGTTATCCTCAATCGCCCCCAACATCATGTTCTTCGGGAAACGGGTCGTACCGGAGAGGCGCATGGAAAGTCCCCATTCGCCGTCCAGCGACACGAGCATCGGGACACGGGAGGCTTTTTGCAGGCGGTTCGTCACCTCGGCCTGCGTGACCGGATCACCTTTATGGAAAAGGATGCCGCCGATCTTTATCTCATTGACATAACGCATCAGGCGTTGCATATTGCGGGTGTCGGATTTCGGGTTGGCGATGATCATAAAGAGTTGCCCGATACGTTCGTCATAACTCATCGCATCGAAGACGGAGTCCACCCAGTGATTCATTTTCTCCTTGTCCACTGCCCGGTAAAGGTTCGGCGTCGTCTGTGCGACAGCGGAAAGAACGGTAACACAACTAAATAAAAAGATATATATTTTCTTCATCGAAAGAGTTGAAATTTATGATTTATAATTTATGATTTATAAATAATGATCACAATGTCTTTCTAATAAATCATAATTCATAAATCATAAATCAAAACAAATGTACGGAAATTACCCTGATATTTCCTACCTTTGAAGTGTTTACTAACTATTTTTTAATCTAAATTCTATAGAACCATGCAAAGAAGGCACTTTATGAAGCTGACAGGTATGTTGGCTACGCTTCCGGCCATCAAGGGGATAGCCGCAACCTCCGAAAAACCCGCTCCATCCGGAAAGCAGCTATACGAATGGCGAATCTACACACTGGAAGAAGATGCGGACGGCCTGGACGGCTTTTTCCGCGACACACTGATCCCTGCCTATAACCGGAAGAATATCAAAGCAGGCGCTTTCGTCCCTTATAAGAAAGAGGAAAAAGAACGGCGTCTACTGCTGTTCATTTATCCCAACATCACGACTTACCACCGGGTGAAACGGACCATCTGGGACGACACGGTATTCAGGAAAGCGGCACAGCCTTATTTCGACAAGACGGCTCCCAACCCGGCTTACTTCAATTTCGAAAGTTTCCTGTGCGAAGCTTTCGACAAAGTACCTTCCCTTCTGATGCCGGACAAGAACCGGACGCTGTTCGAACTCAGGACGTACCACAGTCCCAACGAAGAAGCCAACCACCGGAAAGTCGCGATGTTCAATAAAGATGAAATAGATGTCTTCGACAAGGTCGGCATCAACTCCGTTTGCTACGGAGAGGTACTGGCCGGTCCGATCATGCCGGCGGTGATGTACCTCACCTGGTACAAGGACGAACCGACACGCAATGCCGCCTGGGACAAATTCCGGGCACATCCGGACTGGCAACGGATCAAGAACCTGCCGGAATATGCCTATACAGCCACCCGAAACACCAGTCTGCTCCTCTCACCATTGCCTTACTCGCAGATATAAGGAAATTAAAAATAAAAAAACCGACAGTTATGAGACAAGCCATATTCCTCCTGTGTCTTTGGAGTTGCAGCCTATTGACGGGACATGCCCAGGAAGCCGATGAAGCGAATTACGACGAAAGCAAAATTCCCCCTTATACCCTGCCCGCTCTGTTAAAGACTAGCGACGGCCGGGAAATAACAACCGTGCAACAATGGGAACAGATCAGACGCCCGGAATTGCTGTCTGTCTTTACCGAACAGGTATACGGAAAGATGCCGGCGGACAAGGTGGATGTGTCCTACAAGAAGTTGGACGACAACCACAGTGCGGTCAACGGCAGCGCCACCCGCAAACAGATCGAAATCACATTCAGCCATAACGGTATAGAACGGAAAGCCCTGCTGCTGATGTATCTGCCGAACCATGTCAAAACAAAAGTGCCGGTATTCCTGCATTTCAACTTCCAGGGGAATCAGACAGTTTCTTCGGACCCGGATATCATCCCGTCGCAATATTCCGACCGCCCACGCGGCAACCAGGCATCGCGCTGGCCGGTGGAAAAGATCATCGACGCCGGTTACGGGTTGGCCACCATCCATTACTTCGACTTCTTCCCCGACAGCAAGGACAGATATGCGGAAAGTATTCTCGCCCTCTTCGGTCATCCATCTGAAGGAGACATTCCGGCAGACGGCGGACAAGCAATCGCCGCCTGGGCATGGGGTTACAGTCGGGTGATGGATTACCTCGAAACAGACTGGCAGGTCGATGCCTCCAAAATCATCCTGATGGGACATTCCCGCTTGGGCAAAACCTCCCTTTGGGTTGGCGCTACCGATCCGCGTTTTGCAATCGTCATCTCCAACGAATCCGGATGTGGCGGAGCAGCCCTATCCAGACGGCAGGTAGGTGAAACTGTCAACCGGATCAACCACGCGTTCCCTCACTGGTTCTGCAAGAACTTCCGCCGGTATAACAAGAAAGAAGGTGAACTGCCGATCGACCAGCACGAGCTATTGGCCCTCATCGCTCCCCGCCCCCTTTATGTGGCAAGCGCCGAAGAAGACCGCTGGTCCGATCCGAAAGGTGAATTTCTTTCAACCGCATACGCCGGAGAAGTCTATAAGCTCTACGGAATGAAAGGACTGGAAACAACCACGATGCCGACGGTCAACATGCCGATCATGAACCGTGTCGCCTACCACAATCGTACCGGAGTGCATGATGTGACGGATTTCGACTGGGAGAACTACATTAAGTTTGCCGATAAGTGGCTGAAGTAAAATTTATTTCAGACTGCTACTTGCGTATCAAATAATTATTTCGTTACTTTGCATCCGCTTTGCGTAATCTCTGTCGGGACAAGTAGCCCGTTATATTGCGTTTCATTAAAAATTACAATTAAAAAGCTATAAAACAATGGATTTAATTAAAGTTGTAAACGAAGCGTTTGCTACGAAAAAGGAATTTCCTGCATTCAAGAGTGGTGACACTATTACAGTAGCTTACCGTATCAAAGAAGGTAACAAAGAACGTATCCAGCAGTACAGAGGTGTCGTAATCCGCATCTCAGGTCATGGTGACAAAAAACGCTTCACAGTGCGTAAGATGTCTGAAAACGTAGGTGTAGAACGTATTTTCCCGATCGAATCTCCGTTTATCGAAAGCATCACGGTTAACAAGTATGGTAAAGTACGTCGCGCTAAATTGTATTATCTGCGTGCTCTTACCGGTAAGAAAGCAAGAATCAAAGAAAGAAGAGTGTAATCTCTGTGGTTCTATTGCCATACGAAAAAGCCGTCCGATTCATTTCGGACGGCTTTTTTGTTTATTGATGTTCCTGCCGCAGCAGATCATTTACCGTCTTGACCGGATTGAAGGTCTCGATAGGAACTTCGACGAAGATTGTATTCCAGTCGCTCATCGCACCATTCCACAAACCTGGCAATTCCAATGCTTTCAATTCGCGACCGTCCTTGCTCTTATAAGAGATAAAACCGGTATTCTTATCTACATAATCCGGCAAGTTGAACTTCTCGCCCTTATAGTTCTTCAACGCGCATACCAGATCCACCGGATTGAAGTGCGTGCCCTTTTCGAACATCGCTTTCTTTTCGGGATCCTTCAAATCAATCTGCGAGCTTTCGAGAATTTGCAGAGAGACAGTTCCATCCGGGTTGACAGCCAGGAACGGGCCACCGCCCGGTTCACCGACATTCTTCACCATACCGCAGACACGCAACGGGCGGTTCAGCTTACTCTTAATATAAAGGATCAACTCGGCATCTTCCAACAACTTCGTTTCCGGATTCTTCACGCACAGCTCCTCCTGCAGGAAATGAATCATCTCTTCCACCTGGTCGTGCGAATACTTGCCGCTGTCGATCAGCTCCAAATACTTGAAGATGCGTTCTTGCAAAGAGACCAGCACACCGGCGATCACCTTCTTGAAGATAACGGTCGAGCATTTGAAACTGTCCGGAACCACATTGTCGATATTCTTGACAAACACCACATCGGCATCTACATCGTTCAGGTTTTCGATCAAAGCACCGTGGCCGCCCGGACGGAACAACAGATTACCGTTCTTGTCGCGGAACGGATTGTTTTCCATATCGGCGGCAATCGTATCGGTACTCGGTTTCTGCACGCTGAAAGAAATATCGTATTTGACAGAGAATTTCTCTTCATAATCTCCCGTCTTTGCAGCAACCAACTGTTCGAACAACGCCTTATGTTCGGGCGACACAGTGAAATGTATATTCACTTCGCCGGCATTGTTCTTCGCATACATCGCACCTTCGGCCAGATGTTCTTCCATCGCCGTACGGGCTGTCTGCGGATAAGAATGAAAAAGCAACAGACCTTTCGGAAGCTGTCCGTAGTTCAGTCCTTTCGACTCCAACAGGTTGGAGACAACAGCCTTATACTGTCCGAGAGCGATTAGTGCAGGAATATCTTTTGCTTCATTCTCGATGCAAGCCCGGTTCAAGGCATCATAGAAGGCAAACTTCCTGATATCATCAAAAAACTTCTTCTCAAACGCATTCTGAGGCTCGTTATAGTCGGCAGACAGGAATTCATACAGATTCTTGAACATACGGCTTGCCGCACCCGAAGCCGGCACGAACTTCACGATCTTCTTATTCTTTGCCAGGTAAGCATCCCAGGCATCCATATAGGTAGCCTGTTTCTCCTGCGGGATTACCATAATCCCTCTCTCGACCGACGCCGAAGCTGTAATTTCCAGAAAAGGAAACCCTTTCACGAAACAAGCCAACTGCTCTTCAATCTGCTTTTCGCTGATTCCTTTAGCCGCCAGTAACTCTAAGTCTTTTGCGTTTAACATAGTATATCTTTTTAATTAGTTAATAATCAGACACGCTACAAGGCCCTTCCGGCCTATGTATATCGCAAATGTATAAAAATACCATTAGAATTGCACTGATATTCGGAGAAAAACTTATTTTTACGGTATGTTTTACGGACAGCCCACAAACAAGCTGTAAAAAGACAGACGACTATGGATATACAACCGTTCTTTACCGAAGAGGAGAAAAAACAGTTTTTCTCCAAGTACAAGCAATTATTACGCCATCTGTACTCTTTCCTGAAAAAAGAAGATCTGAGTAAAATGAAAGAGTTGATGAAGCGGGTTGTGGCTTTGGATTGTTACGGACGAGACAAAAACGGCATTAACGGCCTGCTCCGCAATATCGACACGGCATTGATCGCCACCACAGAGATCGGATTGAAGCGCACGTCGGTCATCGCACTCCTGCTTTACCGTCCGGTCATGAAAAAGATCATTACTTTAGATGAAGTGAAGACTACATTCGATGCGGATGTCACCCTGATCATCAGCCGTCTGCTGAAGACTTCGGATCTTTACGCCCGCAATACGGCTGTCGACTCCGAGAACTTCCATAAACTGCTGTTCTCGTTTGCCGAAGACGTACGCGTGATCCTGATCATGATCGCCGACCGCCTTTGCCTAATGCGCCTCGGCAAACAATTGAAGAATGACGAGGACCGGAAACGGCTGGCGACGGAAGTTTCCTATCTATACGCCCCGCTCGCCCACCGCCTCGGCTTGTACACGATCAAAAGCGAACTGGAAGACTTGTCGCTGAAATATACCGACCGCAAGCAATACGATTTTATCAAGCAGAAGCTGAACGAGACGAAACGTTCGCGCGACGCCTACATCGCCGAGTTCATCACCCCTATCAAAAGCAAGCTGGAGGAGGCTGGGCTGCAGTTCGACATCAAGGGACGCACGAAGTCCATCCACTCCATCAACAACAAGCTGAAAAAACAGAACATCCCGTTCGAAGACATATACGACTTGTTTGCCATCCGTATCATCCTGGACACACCATATGAAAAAGAACGTTCGGACTGCTGGCAAGTCTACTCGATCATCACCGATATGTACCAGCCGAACCCGAAACGCATGAAGGACTGGATATCTATCCCGAAAACGAACGGTTACGAAAGTCTGCATATCACCGTGATGGGACCACAGAACAAATGGGTGGAAGTACAGATCCGTACCCGCCGCATGGACGAAATTGCCGAACGGGGACTGGCTGCCCATTGGAAATATAAAGGGGGAAAAGCGGAAAGCGGGCTGGACGAATTCCTAAATACTGTCCGTGCCGCCTTGGAAACGAAAGAGAACAACCCGCTCGACCTGATGCAGGATTTCAAAATGGACTTGTACAAAGACGAGATCTATGTCTTCACCCCGACAGGCGAACTGATCAAGCTGGCCAAAGGGGCGACCGTGCTCGACTTTGCTTTCGCGATCCATACCAAGTTAGGATGCAAATGCGTCTCGGCAAAGGTGAACGAGAAGAATGTACCTATTAAATATACCTTGAACAACGGCGACACGGTCTCCATCGTCACCGCTCCCACCCAGACACCCAAACGTGACTGGCTGAACATCGTCGTCACCTCGAAAGCGCGGGTCAAGATCAAACAGGCACTCCGCGAAGAGACTGCCAAGGCGGTGGACTTTGCCAAAGAGATGCTGCAACGCCGCTTCAAGAACCGGAAGATCGAGATGGAGGAACCGATCCTGATGCGTTACATCAAGAAAAAAGGATTCAAGACCGTCACCGACTTCTACGTCGAGATTGCCGAAGAACGCCTCGACCCGAACCAGGTGATCGACGAATACCTGGAACAGCTCCGCCGGGAAACGGAAACGAACGACCACACCGAAGTCCGCAGTGCCGAAGAATACATCACGACAACCGAAGTGGAAGAAATCTCGACCAACAAGGATGTCCTGGTGATTGACAAGAACCTGACGGGCATCGAGTATAAGTTGGCGAAGTGCTGCAACCCGATCTATGGCGACGAGGTGTTCGGTTTCGTCTCCACGCAAGGCATCAAGATCCACCGGATGGACTGCCCGAACGCACAGGAAATGTTCAGCCGCTTCGGTTACCGCATCATCCAGGCCAAATGGAGCGGTAAGGGGGACAACGGATATATCGTCACGCTCCGGGTCATCGGCCGTGACGACATCGCGATTGTCACCAACATCACTTCCGTCATCAGCAAGGAAACGGGCGTCACGCTCCGCTCCCTGAACATCGACTCGGTGGACGGGATCTTCCAGGGGAACTTCACGGTTATGGTGCGCGACACGACGGCGTTAAATATGCTGACCAAGAAGATTAATGCGGTGAAGGGGGTAAAGACGGTCGAAAGGTTAAACTCCTGAAACGAGTTATCCGTTGCAAACAAAATTGCATTCATAGCCCAATAGAAAATATGACGGACGGAATCAACACACTGCGCTATTCGGATTTTTTCCTGGCCATGTACTTCGACGGAGGAAAAAGTTGCTTACATAGGAACCATTCCCATGTGTTAGTTTACATGTACTCCGGTGAAATGGTCATTGATGAAAGAGGAAAAACCACCCGGCTGCATAAAGGTGATTGCGCCTTTATCCGCAAGGACTTCAGTGTACAAATGACCAAGCAGGCATGGAACGGGGAACAGTTCAAAGCCATATTCCTGATGTTTACCCCCAAATTCTTGCGTGGTTTTTACAATCGTCTGGACCGGGATGCAATACCCAAAGAGGCCAAGCGAGATGAAATAAGCTTGTACAAGCTGCCGTCCAACCGCCCCGATATCGTAAGTCTGTTCGAATCCATGACACCTTACTTCGATTCGAACATCCAGCCGACAGAGGAGTTATTGCAACTGAAAATGATCGAAGGCATATATGTGTTGCTTAATACGAGCAAGAACCTGTATGCTTCTATCTTCGACTTTACGGACCCGTGGAAAATCGACATACTGGAATTCCTCGAAAGTAATTACATGAACGATATATCGATGGAAGAGATCGCCAATTATACCGGCCGCAGCCTATCCACGTTCAAGCGGGACTTTAAAAAGTGCAGTACGCTTTCTCCGCGGGAATGGTTGATACGCCGTCGTCTCGAAGCCGCCCGCGAGTTGATACGGAAAGGGGGACGCAAGGTATCGGATATCTGCTTTGAAGTAGGATTCAAGAACCTTTCCCACTTCTCGAAGATTTATAAAGAAACGTACGGCATTCCTCCGACAGAGGATACACAACCGGGAATCAGTCTCGCATAGGTTGCGGGACTTTTTTATTGTGGACTTTCCAACAAAGCATTTTGAACCACACAACAAAACCATTGCGCCACTACCCGCCTACCTTTGCATCAGAAAACGAAATAAAGAAAGAATAACATGAAGACTATCTTTGAAAAAGATTTATCGGGTGAAATAGTTTCGCCCAATGAGCCAGGTTACGAAGCGTTGATCACCGACATTTTCGCCACCATCCGAACCGCTACGGAAATGAATACAGGTTACCGCACTCCGGAAGAGGTACACGAATATATGAGCCGGATTCTCGGCAAACCCCTCGAAGAGAGCACGACGGTACTGCCGCCGCTCTACATCGACTACGGTAAGCCTGTCACGATTGGGAAGGGATGTTTCATCCAGCAGTGTTGTACCTTCTTCGGACGCGGCGGCATCACGATTGGCGATGAAGTATTCATTGGTCCGAAGGTCAACCTGATCACCATCAACCACGACCCGGATCCGGAAAACCGCAGCGCGACCTACGGCCGTCCGATCGTAATCGAAGACAAGGCATGGATCGGCATCAATTCAACCATCCTTCCGGGAGTACGCATCGGCTACGGAGCTATCGTCGGAGCCGGTAGCGTAGTGACTAAAGACGTGCCTCCCATGACGGTGGTAGCCGGCAATCCGGCAAAATTCATCAAGAAGATAGAAACGGGGAAAGGTATAAACGATAAATTAGATTAAGTTACTGATTGACAACACTCCCGATTCTCACAGTTCTCATAGGCTTGAGAACTTTTTCTCATCACCATGAGAATTTATTCTCATAGGCATGGGAAAAAATGCTCATCGGCATGAGAAAACTTTCCCCTGCACACAAGAAAGTTTTCTCATGCCTATATGACAATTTTCCCGTGCCTACGCCCAAACGCTCTCCTTGGCATAAGAAAAATATAAACTCAGGATTTACCAACTATACTCTTCCTGATATTCATCATAAACCGGTTCGGTATCGATTCCGTTATTGACGAATATCTGCCGGATATGCTCCTGTTCGGAGGGCGTGACATGGCGTTCTTTATGAAGAATCCGGTAAAACATGCTTCGCCCGAAATAATAATATACCTGTCTTCTGACCGCAATCGCCTTTCGATAATTCAAGTCGTCAAACATACGGCTGATCCCCAATCCGTACACAGCCATCCGGTCGGCTTTGAAATACCGACAATTTTCACCATCCGGCGAAACATTATTCGGGTTTATGACAGGCACGGAATACCTGCTCTCCGGAATCCGAAGGGCAACTTGATGACGGAGGCATTTATCAGCCACTTTACACTGCCCGCAAAAGCAATGAGAAAAATCGAAAGGGACGGATTCGTAATTAAATTCAGGCTTCATCTGTTCTTCTATTTATAATTATTCTCAATCATTCCTTTACCGGTTTCAACCCCATCTTCTCCGCCCGTTGAAGCATAAAAGTATGGGCCGCTTCGTATTCGTTCGGGATCACGCCGTCGAGGATCGCGTTCTTGATGGCTTCTTTCAGGACACCGACCGGCTGGGAAGGGGGAAGTCCGAATGTTTCCATAATTTCCTCGCCTGTCACAGGGGGCTGGAAGTTGCGGACACGGTCTTTCTCTTCTATATCGGCGAGCTTGCTGCGTACCTTCTGGAAATTGGCTAGGAAACGACGTACCTTTTCGGGATTCTTGCTCGTGATATCGGCTTCGCAAAGTTTCATCAAGTCGTCTATATCGTCACCTGCATCAAACAGGAGGCGGCGGATAGCAGAATCCGTTACTTCATCGTCGGACAAGGCGATCGGGCGCATGTGCAGGCTGACCATCTTCTGGACATATTTCATCTTCTCGTTCATCGGCAGCTTCATCTTGCGGAAGATACCGGGAATCATCTTCTCACCAATGAAATTATGATTGTGGAACGTCCAGCCCAGGCGCGGGTCGAAACGCTTCGTCGCCGGCTTGGCTATATCATGAAAAAGGGCACTCCAGCGCAACCACAGGTTATCAGAGGTCTTGCTCAGGCGGTCGAGCACCATCAAGGTATGGGCGAAGTTATCCTTATGCCCGATCCCTTCCTTCGTCTCCACTCCTTTCAGGGCACAGAGTTCGGGGAAAATCAGCGGCAGCAATCCGCAACGTTCCAGCAGGTCGAAGCCGACAGAAGGTTTCGGCGAAAGGACGATCTTATTCAACTCATCCACGATACGCTCTTTCGAGATGATCGAGATGCGCTCCTTGTTCCGTTCGATCGCATCGAAAGTGTCGGGATCGATAAAGAATCCCAACTGGCTGGCAAAGCGGACGGCACGCATCATGCGCAACGGATCGTCGCTAAACGTAATATCCGGATCGAGAGGCGTACGGATCAGCAAATTATCCATATCGGTCAAGCCATCGAAAGGATCGACCAGTTCACCATACCGGTCCTTATTCAGGCAAAGCGCCAGAGCGTTGATCGTAAAGTCACGGCGGTTTTGGTCGTCTTCGAGCGTCCCGTCTTCGACAATCGGCTTGCGGCTGTCATGCGTGTAGGATTCCTTGCGGGCGCCGACAAACTCCAGTTCCAGATCGCCGGCTTTCACCTGTGCCGTACCGAAGTTCTTGAAGACGGACAGATAAGCTCCCCGTCCCAATTTCCGGGCAACAGCTTTTGCCAGCTCGATTCCGCTCCCGACGGCAACGACATCGATATCTTTGGAAGGACGATGCAGAAAGATATCCCGCACATAACCGCCTATCACATATGCTTCAACTCCCAACTCGTCCGCCGCCTCCGAAATCAAATGAAACGGTTTCGCCGAAATATGTTTTAATATGTCTTCTTGTTCTATATACATATATATATTGTTTATCAACAAATTTATCTGTTACTTTTGGATCAAGCCCAAAGTAACAGACACGCAAAGATAATTAAATTCTTGCGGGGATGCTAATTCTCTCTTTTTCCAATATCTTTGCAGGGAATAAAAGTAGTAGACAATTAAAGAAGTATCATAATGAAAAAGTCAGCAATCTGTATAACACTTGCAACCCTGGCACTGGCCGGTTGTAACAATGACGAGAAGAATGCACAGGCAAGGCTGGACAATGCCAGAAGCATGTATGAACAGAATGAGTTCTTTGCTGCCAAAAATGAAATAGACAGCATCCGCATCCTATACCCGAAAGAGTTCAAGGTGATCCGGGAAGGTCTGACACTAATGCGCCAAGTGGAGCAAAAGGAGGCGGAACGCAACTTGGCCTTTTGCGACAGCCTGATCCCTGTCAAGCAACAGGAATTGGAAGGATTGAAGAAAGGTTTTAACTTCGAAAAGGATTCCGCCTATAACGAAATCGGCAATTATGTCTCCAAGCAACAGACTATCGAACGCAACATCCAGCGTTGTTACATCCGTTCTGGCGTAAACGAGAAAGGAGAGATGTACCTGGCAAGTGTTTATTTCGGAGGCAAGCCAATCAATCATACCGGCATCAAGTTGAGTACCCAGGACGGCCTTTTCGCCGAAACGCCTGCCATTCCTTACGACGGCGGCCTGAACTACCATTTCAAGGACTTAGGGAATACGACCGAAGTCGTGACTTATCAAGGAGAAAAATGCGAAGATGCCGTCAAGTTCATTTTTGCCAATAAAGAGAAGCGCATCAAGGTTGAATATACGGGAGGCAAGCCTTATATCCTCTACATTGCCGATGCGGATAAGAAAGCAATCGCCTCGACCTATGAACTGGCTGTCGTATTAAGCGACATCGAAAAGCTGACGAAAGAGAAGGAAAAGGCCACTAAGAAGTTGGCTTATCTGGAAAAGAAGCTTTCAGGTAAGAAATAAAAACATCTCCAAAAATTACTAAAAAGAAAGGCGGCTCCCTTTGCAGGAGGCCGCCTTTCTTTTTTTATAAGATCATCGTCCTTATTTTACAATCACTTTGTAAGTGGCGTCACCTTCGACTGTTACCAATACAATGCCGGATGTTGCTGGCATTGAGAAGTATTCAGAATTTGCTCTGCGAACACCGATTATCTGTCCTAAGATATTAGATAAAGTAATCATCTTACCGGAAGCATTCGTCACGATAACCTGACCGTCATTGCTGATCACCTTGATCTCTGAAACATTCATTTCTTCATTGGCCGTCGGAGCGGAAGCGGTCTGTACTTCGAATGCTGCACTCGGAGTGGCCTGCATAACGGCAAAACCGTTCACAACACCTACATAAGGCTTACCATTCTCATTCAGCTCTTTCTGATTTTCCAGATAATAACCGCCTTCTTCTGCAGTCTTGAATGCGAAGAGAGCAGGGTTGTTCTTCATTGTCTTAATCGAGTCGTGAGAGATGAACATTGCATAAGTATCGGCATCGATACCTGCTCTTGTTGTATCTTTGGCAGCTAAGTAATAGCGAATATTGGCTTCGGCTTTGCCACCATTAGCGACACCGGAAGAAATAAAATACAATTGTTTACCAGCAATGACTGTATCTTGTTCAACCCACAAACTAAAATTATCTGCTCCATAATTTGTTTTTGTAATCGGATTACCTTCATCTTTCATTTCAGCAAAGAAGTTCAGCGGATTCATCGCCAAAGCATTGTTGTTATAAGCCAAACGCTTGTGAGCACTTGCAAATGAAGCATATTCGGGGGCGTCAACGGCTTCAAGGTTTACGTAAGCTGCTTTCTCTGACAACTGTACACAAGAAGTATTGACATTCATACCTACATACTGATTAGTAGAAGACAACATGGCATACTTTTCAGCAGTAGCATCAGAAATAAACTTAAATGATAAAGCAGACTCCGATTTAGAAAATTTCAAACTATCTGATTGAGCGGTTATCGTATCACTATTAAACAAGCCTTTCAGTTTATAAGAAATAACGAAAAGTTCATCTCCTAGTGTTACTGCACCACCAGCAGAAACGGTATCGCTCGGAATCAATTTAAAGATTGCTGCATCTTTAGCATCCCCTACCTTACCTTTCAAGATAGAGTCTGTAGTATAAGCATAAATATTGCTAACACCAGTCGTTCCCGAGATCAGATTTAACACATAACCATTATCATTCAGTTCATTTTCTGTGAAGTACAGAGAACCTAAATAATGGTCATTCAAATTAACAGGTTGAAATTCGATTGTTACAGAATCTGTACTTGATCCAAAGGTGTAAGTATTGGCCATACCCTGAACTGCAAATGCTTCTGAATTCAAAGAAGCAAATGTTGTATTTTCTGAGCGATCGACAATACTATATTTACCATCCGTTTCTTTAATATACCACTGACCTTTCGCCAAATTTACAGAAGGTTTATCATCCATATATGTATTACTTGTTACATAATACCTACCTTCATTAGCATCCTTATTTGCTCTCTTCAAGAAATAAACACCTGTACCTGTAGGTATAGTAGTCGGAGTTCCTTTGGACAAAGTGATGTACGGAACAGATCCTTGTTCTACTGCTCCACCGTCCTCTACTTTTGAAACAGTTAAAACTTTTGTCGCCTCAACACTGGCATATACTACGCGAACAGTATCGTTATCAAATGGAGTTCCTGCAACAAACATGGCCAAAGAATCATTCTTTAAGTCAATCGTAAATTTAAACTGTTGACAAGCTTCATTAGGTTTAACATTTGTACGTGTTGAATCCAAAGCAAATTTATAACCAAAAACATCTCTTGCACCAGATATAGTTGACTTTAACGTATCTACCCCAAAATACTTTGCTACTCCATTTGCATAAGATTCATCCCCTTTAGCCTGTAATGTTACATAGCCGGCTTTACCTGTAATATCTTTAGCGAGTAACTCTTTACCTGCAAAAATATTACCATCATAAATATCACCAAATTTCAATTGGAAAACAGAAAAACCATTACCTAATTGTTGAGCATTTAACGGAAATGCACTTTCAGGAGCTTTAACATTAAAAGTTGTTCCTCCTCCAGTTGTCAAAGAAAGTTTACCTTCAGTCACAACCAACTCTAAAGTCTTATCTCCATCATAAAAACCTTTGATTGTACTTCCATTTTCAGAAAGGACCCAACGATCCACTCCCAAAGCCAAATTCGTATTAGCGTTAGCTTTTGCAGCAAATGACAATACTTGTTGTGTTACTTTATTAGTCAATTTATAAGTAGTGACACCCAAAGTAGTCTGCTTATCAGAAATCTGCCATAGAGCTGAGTCTATTGCTGCTTTAGTCACATCACTTGAAACAAACTTCTTAACTATAACCGAATCAGCCTTTGTTCCATCTAAAGCCAGATACGAATCATCTGTTGTCTTCAAGTAATAATAATTACCGACAGTCCATTCTTTACTCGGAACATCACTTGCCGCACTCGCCGCAGTAAAAGTTCCTACTGTCATTAAGGCCGCAGCCAAAAGTGTAAATTTTTTATTCATATGCAAATTGTTTAATCATTTAATCCTTTAACAGAGGCAAAGATAGAAAAGTTCAGTCGCACAAAATTATAATCTACTATAAAAGATACTTACATCTGGGCATAATGTACAAAAGCGCCATTATCCGTGCCATAATAAAAAAGGCTCGCCACCAAAGTGACGAGCCGGGAATCATTTTCTCTTATAATCAAATAATAATACTAAAGTAATGAAATAAAGTTCTTAATATCTTATACTTATATCGTCCTTGTTAATTATTATAATGATTGACAAAGATAAATCTTTTTATCCAAAGTCCTATCCTTCAAAAGGACTCCTTACAAAACCGGGCGATTATTGAACGAACCCATTTCTTTTTAGGACAAATCAGTTATCAGCCCGATGCACAGTAAGTTGCGGAAACGGGAAGTTGATGCCTTTTTCATTAAATGTTGCATAAACCGCTTGATTGATGCCAAAATAAACTTCCCAATAATTCGGACTTTCCACCCATACACGGACAACAATATTCACACTGCTGTCTGCCAACGCATGCAAGGCAATGAAAGGAGCCGGATCAGTCAGAATACGAGAGTCACGGGCAATAATCGTTTCGATCACCGCCTTTACTTTATCATAATCCTCACCATAATCGACACCGAATGTCCAATCTACTCGGCGGGTAGCCTGCCGGCTAAAGTTCGTAACCGCACCACTGCTGAGCGAACCGTTCGGTATATACACCATTTTATTATCAGGTGTTGCCAAGATCGTATGAAAAATCTGGATTTCCTTCACCGTACCGCCCGTACCTTGCGCTTCGATATAGTCACCGACTTTGAATGGCTTGAACAAAAGAATAATCAATCCACCCGCAAAATTTGCCAGATTACCGCTCAAAGCCATACCGACAGCAACACCTGCAGAAGCAAGAAGAGCAGCAAACGAAGTCGTTTGTACACCCAAAGCACCGACAACCGAGATGATCAATAAAATAGTCAGGACAACATTTACCAAACTTCCGACAAAAGTTTTGACTGAAGGATCGATATCACGTTTCAATAAAACCCGTTTTATCAGTTTATTCACCAAATTAATCAGGAGACGCCCGACTATAAAAACCAAAAACGCCTTGATAAGTGTCCATCCCAACGCCGCCCCTTGCGTCATCAGGGAATTTAAAATACCTTCCAGACCATGTGAAAGGTCAATTGCTGTTACAATCATAATTATTTATATTTATGGAAATTCATACTAATTACATAACAATCATTCATTCCAAAAGTATTAGAAATTGTAGCAAAGGTATAAAGTTTTTTTATTCGAATAAAGAACCGATTTTATTATGTAGTTTTGCAAACGCTCAGAAAACAGATATAAACAATAGAAAATGAGGACTTTCTTGATTATTATAGGTTTGTTCCTGTTTATAGAAAACAGCTTTGCACAATCATACGAAGAATTAATAGAGAAAAGCTACGACTTCGTAGATAAAGGCGATTTGGTGTCCGCGGAAGAGAGCCTGAAAGCGGCCATGCGCAAAGAACCGGCTAACCCGTTGAACTATGCCTTGCTTACGAACCTCGGAACCATACAGCGCCGACAGGGGAAGCTGCAAGAGGCCCTCATCTCCTACACTTCCGCACTAAGCGGGCATACAAAGAACATCACCATTCTCGAAAACCGGGCTTCCCTTTATACAGAATTGGGAGAAACAGAAAAAGCTTTGAACGATTACAACACCTTGTTAATAGAAAATCCGGAACATCAGGAGGCGCTTTATTGCCGAGGGCTGCTCTATATACAGTTACAAAATTATATGTGGGCAGAACAGGATTTCGACAAAATTCTGGAAGTAAACGAGAAATCGGTTCGTGCTCGCCTCGGCCATGCCATCTTGGAAAAGATGCGTGGGAACTACGACGAGAGCGAACGGATATTCAATTACCTGATTAGCGAGATGCCCCGCGACTGGATCCTCTACGAAGGACGGGCGGATTTGTATTTTATGATGGGAAAAAATGCACGGGCAATGGCAGATATAGAAAAAGTCTTTACCGAAAGCGAACCGACAGCCAACCTCTATGTGTTGAGAGGCAAGATCAAGCTGGCACAATACGAAAAGGAGCGGGCAGCCCTCGATTTCAAGAAAGCAGAATCAATGGGATACAATAAAGAAGTTATCAAGGAACTTCTTAAATTGACAATGAACAATTGACAATTAGGCTTCGCGTTACCAAAATCGGCTGAAAACCAAAATAATTGTCAATTGTCAACTGCTAATGTAATTGTCAATTGTTAATGTAATTGACAATCCATGTCCCTACCTCTTTCGTGCCATACTTCGCACCGCCTTCCATCTGGATTTCAGGAGTACGAACATTTGCGTCCAAAGAAGCATCCACAGCCTCGCGGATCAAGGCTCCTTCCGCCTTACAACCGAAATACTCGAACAGCATAGCTACCGAAAGAATCTGTGCCAACGGGTTGGCGATATTCAATCCTTTAGCCTGCGGCCACGAACCGTGGATCGGTTCAAATACAGGAGTGCTTTCGCCCGTCGAAGCAGAAGGGAGCAAGCCCATAGAACCGCTGATACAAGAACCTTCATCAGTAAGGATATCACCAAACGTATTCTCCGTTACCATAACATCAAAGAATTTGGGTTCCTGGATCATACGCATGGCCGCATTATCGACATACATATAGTCGGTCTGAACCTCCGGATAAGAAGGGGCCATCTCTTGTGCAATCTGGCGCCACAAACGCGAAGAAGCCAAGACATTTGCCTTATCGACCACCGTCAGATGTTTTTTCCGTTTCATGGCATATTCGAAACCGACTTTCAAGATGCGCTCGATCTCAGGGCGTGTGTACATATTGGTATCGTAGGCCTTATCGTTATCCTGATATTTCTCCCCGAAATACATGCCTCCCGTCAATTCACGGATACACAAGAAATCCGCACCATCCACCAAGTCAGCACGAAGCGGTGATTTATGCAACAGGCACTTAAAAGTTTGTACGGGCCGGATATTCGCAAACAAGCCCAATTTCTTACGCATAGCCAGCAATCCCTGTTCAGGACGCACTTTAGCTGTCGGATCGTTGTCGAACTTCGGATCACCTACAGCAGAGAAAAGAACGGCATCCGCTCCTTTACAAATCTCATATGTTTCTTCCGGAAAAGGATCTCCCACCTTGTCGATAGCATCGGCCCCGCAAAGAGCATATTCATAACGGACTTCATGTCCGAATTTCTTACAAACGGCACTCATCACCTCCACACCTTGTGCAGCAATTTCAGGACCGATCCCGTCACCGGGAAGTACAGCTATATTCAATTTCATATCATAAATGATTTATTAGTTGGCAAATTTTCCTATTCTCTCTTAAAATAGACGTATTTGGGTTCTGTTGGGACATAGCTTTCATCATCCCACAATGTACTTGTGATCATCAAGTCGGCACTATACCGGTTACAAGCGATAGGCACGTTATGGACACGGCACTGGCGAAGCAACATCTGGATATCGGCCTCGTGCGGCTGTGGGTTCAAGTCGTCGATCAAGAACACGGCAAGATCTATTTCCTTTCGTACTACCATTGCTGCAATTTCGGCATCTCCACCCAGCGGACCGGAATGCATACAGGCGATATCTGCCGTAACACCTTTTTCTTCCATCGCCTTCCGAACCAGATTTCCGGTTGTCCCAGTACATACGATATGATGATGGGACAGAAATTCAGCATTGTGAATAGCCCATTCTACCATGTCAGCCTTCCGGTTGTCGTGCGCAACAAGCGCGATTGTTAACTTCTTCATAACTTCAATAATTAATAATTTATCAATGTGATAATTTGCCAATGTACTAATATACCGATAGCCTACATCGCAATTCTCTTTCATTGGCACATCGGCACATCATTATTGTTCTATCTTGTTCAGCATCTTCAATGTCGCCTTGATAGCAGCCTCCGTCTGGTCTGCATCGAGACCACGTGTTTTAAAGTCCACTCCTGCATAATTCCAACTAATGATAGTCTGCACAAAGGCATCGGTCCGTCCGCCGGGTGGTATAGAAACGGAATAATTAGTCAGCATCGGGAAAGGACGGCCCAGATCGGTATATATCTTCCGCAGGGCACGAACGAAAGCATCGTACTGTCCATCACCGGAAGCCGACTCCTGGTAGGCTTCGCCGTTAATCTCTATCTTCAAGGTGGCAACCGGTTTCAGTCCCTGTGCCAAAGACAGCGAATAGTTCAGAATACGGATGCGCTGGTCCGCCATCGTATCGTGATGGAGCACATCGCTGATGATATACGGAAGGTCCTCCGTCGTAACCATTTCTTTTTTATCACCCAGTTCGATAATCCGCTCGGTAACCTTGCGCATAGAGTTCTCGTCGATATCGATCCCCAGTGCTTCAAGGTTCTTACGGATATTCGCCTTACCGGAAGTCTTGCCAAGAGCATATTCGCGGACACGGCCGAAACGTTCGGGCAACAGATCATTGCAATACAGATTGTTTTTGCTGTCACCATCAGCATGGACACCGGCACATTGCGTAAAGACATGTTCCCCGATAATCGGTTTGTTAGGCGGAATATGAACACCGGAGAAAGTTTCCACCAATCGGCTGGCATAATTGATCCGTTCTTCCCGAAGTGTCGTATCCACTCCCAACTGATCTTTCAACACGGCAAGCACACTGCTAAGCGGGGCATTCCCGGCACGCTCTCCCAATCCGTTCAATGTAGTATGAAGTCCTTTTATACCGGCACGGACAGCAGAGTAGACATTCGCTACCGCCAGATCATAGTCGTTATGAGCATGAAAATCGAACTTCAAGTCCGGATAGCGTGTAACCATTTCCTTACAATATTCGTAAGTATTTCCAGGGTTCAGGATGCCAAGCGTATCAGGCAACATGAAACGCCGGATCGGCAAGTCACGAAGCGAATCGACTGCTTGAAAGACATATTCAGGAGAGTTTTTAATCCCGTTCGACCAATCTTCCAGATAGATGTTCACGGCAATCCCCCGTTCGATTGCCTGGTTGATGACGGAACGTATATCGGCAAAATGCTGTTCGGGAGTCTTACGAAGCTGTTCCGTCACGTGCTTATAAGAGCCCTTGCAAAGCAAGTTTACCACACGGCAACCAGCCGCTTCGATCCAGTTTAACGAAACATCACCATCCACAAAGCCGAGCACTTCGAGCTTCTGGATGTTTCCGGTACGTTCCGCCCAGGAAGCGACGCGCTTCACGGCTTCAAACTCACCGTCCGAGACACGTGCAGATGCGATCTCCAGACGGTTCACACCCAGATCAAGCAATGCCTGTGCAATGCTCAACTTCTCATGCGCCGCAAAAGAAACTCCCGATGTCTGTTCCCCGTCACGCAGGGTGGTATCCATTATTTCTATCATAATTGTTCATATATAACGCTACTTTTAGCTTGATCCAAAAGCAACAAACTAACGTCTCCTTTCAAATGCTTCAATCTTTTCCTTATTGGAAAGCAGATAATCGATGTCATCGAGGCCATTCACAAGGCAGTCTTTTTTGTAGGCGTTGATATCGAAGTGCTCGCTCTTACCCGTAGCCTTATTGGTGATGGTTTGGGCAGGCAGGTTGACTTCGACTTCTGTTTTCGGATCGGCAAAAATCGAGTCGAAAAGCTCGGCCAGAAAAGGTTCGCTAACCACCACAGGGAGAACAAAGTTATTCAGTTCATTGTTTTTGTGGATATCCGCAAAAAAACTGGACACAACTACACGAAACCCATAATCGGCAATCGCCCAAGCAGCATGTTCGCGACTGGAACCCGAGCCGAAGTTTTTCCCCGCCACCAGTATCTGTCCGCCGTAGGTCGGATCATTCAAGACAAACGATTCTATTTTGTTTCCCTGCTTGTCGTACCGCCAGTCGCGGAACAAATTTTCACCAAACCCTTTTTTGTCGGTTGCTTTCAGGAAACGAGCAGGAATAATCTGGTCCGTATCCACATTCTCTAAAGGAAGGGGGACGCAGGTTGATGTAATGATATTGAATTTCTGTTTCATGAATGTTAAAATTTATGATTTATGATTTCAGAAAAACGTTCTCGGATCGGTAATTTCCCCAGTCACGGCTGCCGCAGCAGCTACTAGTGGTCCAGCCAGAATCGTACGGGCCCCCGGCCCCTGACGTCCTTCAAAGTTACGGTTGCTTGTCGAAACTGCATATTTTCCTGCCGGGATCTTATCGTCGTTCATTGCCAGACAAGCCGAGCATCCCGGTTGACGTAACCGGAAACCGGCTTCTTCGAATATCTTGTCTAACCCTTCTTCACGGATCTGCGCATCTACCAGCCAGGAGCCAGGAACCAGCCAGGCGACCACATGGTCGGCTTTCTTCCGTCCCTTAGCAATGGAAGCAAAAGCACGAAAGTCCTCGATACGGCCATTGGTACAAGAGCCTAAGAACACATAGTCGATCTTCTTGCCCAACAAGGATTCACCCGGTTCGAACCCCATATACTCCATCGATTTCATAAAAGAAGCTTTCTCCACATCGTTCATACCCTCGACAGTCGGGATATGTTCGGTAACTCCCATTCCCATACCCGGATTGGTACCATACGTCACCATCGGTTCGATATCGGCAGCATCAAACAGAATCTCTTTGTCAAACACAGCATCATCGCCACTTTTCAAAGTCTTCCAATAAGCAACCGCCTTATCCCATTCTTCGCCGGCAGGAGCATTTTCACGTCCCTTAAGATAAGCGAATGTCGTTTCGTCAGGAGCGATCATACCACCACGCGCTCCCATTTCAATAGACAGGTTGCACAAAGTCAAACGCCCCTCCATCGTCAAGCTACGGATCGCCGCACCAGCATATTCGATGAAATATCCGGTTGCACCGCTGGTCGTCACTTTCGACATGATATAAAGGGCGACATCCTTTGCTGTCACCCCTTTCCCTAGATTACCTTCCACACAGATACGCATGGTTTTCGGCTTTGCCTGCAAAATGCACTGGGAAGCCATAACCATTTCCACTTCACTGGTTCCGATACCGAAAGCGACCGCACCGACTGCTCCATGAGTAGAAGTATGCGAATCACCGCAAACGATCGTCATCCCCGGCAAGGTCAGTCCACGTTCCGGGCCTACCACATGAATAATGCCATTCCTCTCATCCATCATTCCATAATGAGTCAAACCAAATTCGGCAGCATTCTTTGCCAGCGTATCGACTTGATTCTTCGAAACAGGATCTTCGATCGGTTTATCCTGATCGTGTGTCGGCGTGTTATGATCCGGCATACAATAGATACGTTCCGGACGAAACGGCTTCAAACCACGTCGACGCATACTGGCAAAAGCCTGTGGACTAGTTACTTCATGACAGTACAACCTGTCAATGTAAAGTTGTGTGGGCCCCTCTTCGATCATCGTCACTACGTGGGAATCCCAAATCTTGTCAAATAATGTATTCATAATTATCAATTCACTTCACAAATTTATTAATTGCATCGATAAATGCCTCTACAGAAGCGGCTATAATATCGGTATTGGCAGCAAAACCATAATAACGGTTTCCTTCGTACTCAACCTGCATATGTACTTTCCCCATATCGTCACTGCCTTTATTAATCGCTTGAATCAAAAACTCCTGAATCGTCATCGTACGGTGGATAATAGATTTCACCGCCTTGATAGCAGCATCAACAGGACCGTTGCCAGAAGCGGCGGCCTCAAACCTCTCACCAGCTATATTCAGGCAGATGCTGGCCACAGACTGCAAACCGACACCGGAGGTCACCTGTAAATATTCTAACTTGATACGATGCATGGCCGTGCGGTCTTTGCCAGCAAGCATCAAGATATCGTCGTCGTTGATATCTTTCTTACGGTCAGCCAGTTTCAAGAATTCTTCATAAACCTTATCTAGTTTTTCCTGAGACAATTCGACGCCCAATACCTGTAAACGGTGTTTCAATGCCGCACGTCCGCTACGGGCAGTCAGCACGATTGCATTATCGTCGATTCCTACATCTTTCGGATCGATGATTTCATAACTTTCACGATTCTTCAAAACGCCATCCTGATGGATGCCGGAAGAATGAGCGAACGCGTTACGTCCGACGATCGCCTTATTCGGCTGGATAGGCATGTTCATCAGGCTAGACACCATACGGCTGACTCCGTAAATCTTTGTCGTATTGATATTGGTAATAATGTCACGTTCTTTGTGACTCTTGAAAATCATCGCGATTTCTTCCAAGGATGTATTACCGGCACGTTCACCTATACCGTTCATGGTGACTTCCACCTGACGTGCACCATTCAAGACACCCTGCACAGTATTGGCAGTAGCCATCCCCAAATCATTATGACAGTGGGTAGAAATGATAGCATTCTCGATACCGTCTACATGATCCATCAGATATTTGATTTTCGCCCCATATTCATCCGGCAGGCAATAACCGGTCGTATCAGGAATATTGACAACTGTCGCGCCAGCTTTGATGACCGCTTCTACCACACGTGCCAGATATTCGTTGTCAGTACGTCCGGCATCTTCGCAATAAAATTCGACGTCTTCCACATATCTCTTGGCATATTTGGCAGCAGCGACAGCCCGTTCCAAAATATCTTCCTGATTCGAATTGAACTTATACCTGATATGATAATCGGACGTTCCAATACCTGTATGAATACGTCCGTGCTTTGCATATTTCAGTGCTTCGGCAGCCACATCAATATCTTTTTCTACCGCACGGGTAAGCGCACAGATTGTAGGCCACGTTACGGCTTTCGATATTTCAACAACGCTATTGAAATCTCCCGGACTCGATACGGGGAAACCGGCTTCTATCACGTCTACTCCCAGTTCTTCCAGAGCTTTGGCTACCTGAATCTTTTCAATACTATTTAACTGGCAACCCGGCACTTGTTCACCGTCACGCAATGTCGTGTCGAAAATAAATAATCTGTCTGACATAGTTCTTATCGTCTTAAATTTGTTAATATCTTTTCTGAATGAAAAAAGCCTCTCTCACAAGGAAGCGAGAAAGGCTTTTTCATATCTTAATGCCCTGTAAAGCATACACAGTCTCACTTCCTATTCCGTTCCCAGAGTAGAATGATGTTTAGAGAAATAATGAGACTATTTAGCATTACCTGTTTCATATTGTCTTTTCAACCGTTTTTGTTTGAACGCTGCAAAGATACGGTCTTTTTCCAAACAACCAAATATAATTTAAAGTTTTTATCACTATTTTCTTATAAAATAGAAGACAAATACACCTAAATTCTTCAATTCATAACCAACAATCTACTTATCATTTTTCAAGGCTTCTTTATGGAGAATTGATCCACCACTTTCCCGTCCACATCTACGACCTGTATTTTTAGTTCTTTCGGATCGGCAGCCGCTTTCAAAATAGCTGTATTGGAATTGACGATAATCGGGAACGGTGTACGATCCGTTGCATCCTGATGGATGAAACGGTGGAGGTGACCACACAACATAACGTCCGGCTTGGCATCGCGTAGCAAAGGCATGAATTTCTGCTCCACTTCCAAGTTTCCATGCCATCCGCCGATCGGTGGGATATGGGCTACGATAATTTTAAACGGCGCGTCCTTATATTCTTTGCTATCCAATACCCGGCGCAACCATTCGGCTTGTTCTGTCCGGTATTCGTCGTAGACTGTTATACCGGCATATTCAATATCGGAATCCGGCTTGTCCTCTCCCGTATCCAAAATGACAAAACAGATCGGACCTTGCCGGAATGTATAGTAGATATTCTCTTCTTTTGCAGAGAAATAGCGTTGAAACTCGGTTGCAAAAGCGCCACGTGTTTCGTGGTTGCCTCTTGTATAATACATCGGAATTTCAGAGGCAAACAGCTTGGTCGCCGTATCCATAAAACCGTCGAAGATATGATTTTCCTCATTGAAGACCGACACCATATCACCGTTAAAAAGAAAAAAGTCCGTCTTTTTCAAATCACACTTGGAAACTAGGTTCGTCAACAGGTCATTTTTGCCATGTATATCGTTCACCATCGCAAATGAGACGGAATTATCCGCAGGATCGCTCGTCTTGAACACCAACGGCTTTTTGGAGTAAACATCAGTCGAGGCATAGTTCCCATAGATGATCTTATGTCCGACATGGCTCAGTACTTCCTGTACGAAGACACGATAACGGTAGTTCGTACCCGGTTTAAGCCCTTTGATCTTCACGGTATGGATCGTAGATGTATTTTTTACTCCGTTACGGGCATCATAATATTTGGGACGTTCGGTAGCATAAAAGTTCGTATCGTCATCCGGCGCCAGCTCCACCCAACCGACAGAAGGTTTATCCGACAACCACACGATCGTCACCTCATCAGGCCCTAGATTCTGCAAATAAGGACCATGCACCAACCGAATCTTCGACTCTACTGCTCCTGCTAGACAAACAGACAGCCACAATAACATTACTAAAATTTGGAATTTCTTCATGATATAATATTTAAGCAATTAAATTCGAATTTATAGCTACGAAGATATCGATTACTATCCAAAGATTTCTTATCAAAATGATACATTTTCATTAAAAAAAGTGACAATTCATACCGAATTGCCACTTTCTTTATGCACTCAAATAAAAAATGCGATGTCTATCAATTGTTTTCCGGGCGCAATTTACGAACGACTGCACCTGCACGCCACATTTCGCTTTCGCGCAATGCTGCCAGTTCTTTTTCCAAACCTTCACGATAATCCGGCTTACTGTTCGTATCGATAGAACGCTGCGCTTCGTTACCGCAGGCGACCTCCCGGTATAATTTTTCAAATACAGGCTTAACGGCATCGTGGAACGGCCCCATCCAGTCTAAAGCGCCACGCTGTGCAGTAGTCGAACAGTTTGCATACATCCAGTCCATTCCGTTTTCAGCAAACAACGGCATCAAAGACTGAGTCAGTTCTTCGACTGTTTCGTTGAATGCTTCGGAAGGTTCGTGGCCGTTTTCACGCAATGTTTCGTATTGAGCCAACAATAAACCTTGGATAGCCCCCATCAAAGTTCCACGTTCACCAGTCAGATCGGAATAAACTTCCTTCTTGAATGTCGTTTCGAACAGATAGCCTGAACCAACGCCGATACCCAAAGCGATCACACGATCCCATGCTCTACCGGTTGCATCCTGGAAAATTGCATAGCTTGAATTCAAGCCACGTCCCTGCAGGAACATACGACGCAAAGAAGTACCAGAACCTTTCGGTGCGACTAGAATCACGTCAACATCAGCAGGAGGGATAATATTGGTACGTTCCTTGTAAGTGATAGCAAAACCATGAGAGAAATACAGCGCTTTTCCCGGAGTCAGATATTTTTTGATACGCGGCCAGCATTCGATCTGAGCAGCGTCGGAAAGCAACACCTGTATGATAGTTGCTCTTTCGCAAGCTTCTTCAATACCGAACAGTGTTTCACCCGGTACCCAGCCGTCGGCAACAGCTTTGTCATAGGTTTTACCAGGGCGCTGTCCTACGATAACGTTGAAACCATTATCACGCAAGTTCAAGCTCTGTCCAGGACCTTGAACACCGTAACCGATAACTGCAATCACTTCATCTTTCAATACTTCTCTTGCCTTTTCCAACGGAAATTCTTCGCGGGTTACTACGTTTTCGTCAACACCGCCAAAATTCATTACTGCCATTTTTTCTACTATTAAATGTAATGTGTTAATAAAATAATTCTTTTGTCAGGACAGTTCGCAAACCATCCGCCCATACCATGTTTGTTCAATGCCACATAACAGCAGCACGGCAAATCGCTTTGCCTTCATTACAGATCGCCATATCATATTTTCCGTTATCAGCCTCCCTCTTGTACAACATGAGTTTCATCCCATATTTGCCTTCAGACTGGTAGGCGATTTCGAAACGTTTGATATCTTTTGTCTTGAACAGGTCAAGATCAAACAGGTCTAGAAGATGTTCCATATACTTGATACTGTTCAGGTGGCCGTTGATATCAAGGTCGCTGTACTTAATGAAATAAGGAACCCCTTCCGTCTCATTCTCCACAGCCGCAATCTTTCCCGGCTTTTCTATCGGGCAGGGGCGATCCGTGACATAAGCGCTCAACCTGGCGATATCCAACAAGGTCGGCCGGCGTGTTTCCACATCGATAGCCGCCCAAATAGAACGGGCGTAACCGAATGTCTTACCGTTGCCATCCACCAGCTCGAAACAACGGCTGGTAAAGAGACGGCCGACTTCATCCACCCAGGTATAAAGAGTTATAGGTTCGGACATGGCTGGATATTCGATCATTTCGATCGCCAGACGGGAAAGAACCCAAGCCGTATGCCGTTCTGACATATCGTTGAAACCGAATCCGCGTTCAGCAGCATGGCTGGATGCGACATGTATCAGATAGTTTCCGATCATCGGTATCGTTACACGTCCACGAAAATCCAACAGGTACGGTTCCGTGACGAAATGAAATTCCCCTATTTTGCTTTTATCTTTATCCATGATTCTTTTCTGTTGGGGCAGTTCGCAAACCACCCGTACGTTATTTTTTTTCCTGCAACTTACGTTCCATTTCGGCCAACATATCGCTCAAACGCTCGACACGGCTTTTTGTGATCGCAACGCGACCGGAACGGATGAACTGCAAGACACCGATCGTTTCGCTCAACTCCCTGAAAAGGGCTTGCGTCTCATCGTAATGACCACTCTTTTCGAGAACGACACACGTTTCGTTCATTTCCAGAATACGGGCGTTATATTTGCGAATCAGATCCTCGACCGTCCCCATCTTGATAAACAGCTCGGTGCTCAGCTTATAAAGGGCGATCTCCTGGAAAACCAGATCTTCATCCGTATTATAGTAAGCCTTCAAGATATCCACCCGTTTGTCGATCTGCTTCACAACCTTGTCGATCATATCTTCATCGGCAAATGTCGTGATTGTAAATTTATGTATACCCTGTATGGCGGAAGGTGAAACGGAAAGCGTCTCGATGTTCAACTGCCGACGCGTAAAGATAATCGTAATCTGGTTCAGAAGACCTACTGTATTCTCTGAAAAGATAATAACGGTATATAATTTTTTTGTTGTCATAGCTTCACCTCCTTACTTATCTCCTAATATCATGTTCGTTACGCTTCCTCCGGCAGGCACCATCGGATATACCATACCACACGTTTCCACATTGGCGACCAACACAAACGCTCCGTTATGGTTCAACATCTCGGCAATAGCCTCATCCAGTTCCTCCCGTTTTTCAACGGTACGGCCAGCGATACCGTACGCTTTCGCGATCGCCACGAAATCCGGGTTCTCCATGATCGTATTCGAATAACGTTCGTGGAAGAACAACTCCTGCCACTGACGTACCATTCCTAAGAAATTATTATTGAGGATAATGATTTTCACATCCAGTTTTTCCTGCATAATGGTTCCCAACTCCTGAATCGTCATCTGCATCCCACCGTCACCGGTAAAGAAGCAGACCGTACGGTCAGGTGCACCGAACTTGGCTCCCATAGCAGCGGGAAGGCCAAAGCCCATCGTCCCCAGACCACCTGAAGTAACCACGCTACGAGTGCGTTTATATTTGAAATAGCGGACACCCATCACCTGGTTCTGTCCGACATCCGTAACTAAAACAGCATCGTTTCCGGTCGCCTCGGACACTTTTCGAACGACTTCACCCATTTTCAAAGATCCGTTCATCGGATACAACTCCTTCTCGATCACCTTTTCATACTCTTCCTGTGCATCCGGCTCAAACTCAGCATTCCACTCCGGACGTTTCCGTTCTTCCAACAACGCAGTTATCATCGGAATGGTATGTTTGGCATTTCCGAGAACCTTCACATCGACCGGTACATTCTTCCCAATCTCCGAGTTGTCGATATCCAAATGGATCACTTTCGCCTGCTTGGCGTATGTCTTCAAATCGCCAGTAACACGATCGTCGAAACGCATACCGATGGCGATCAACACGTCACATTCATTGGTCTTCCTGTTCGGACCGACATTGCCGTGCATACCCAACATACCCTTATTCAAAGGAAAATCGGAAGGCAACGCCGATAGACCGAGAACAGTCGAACCGGCAGGAATGTCATTCTTCAACAGGAATGCTTTCAGCTCCTCTTCAGCACCTCCCAACAGAACACCCTGTCCGACCAGGCAGAACGGTTTCTCCGCTTTATTGATCAACGCGGCAGCCGCTTTAATCCGATCCTGGTTGATATCCGGTTCCGGCTGATAGCTGCGGATATAGTCTACTTTCTTATATTCATAATCCACAAATCCAACCTGAGCATCCTTTGCCAAATCGAGTACAACAGGCCCCGGCCGTCCGGTAGAAGCGATATAAAAAGCACGTGAAACAGCCCACGCTATCTCTTCCGGCTTGCGAATCTGGTACGCCCATTTGGTGATCGGTTGCGTAATGCCGATCACATCGACTTCCTGGAAAGCATCTGTTCCAAGCAATGGAGAAGGGACCTGTCCGGCTATGACCACCATAGGAGTGCTGTCCATCAGTGCATCGGCAATGCCGGTGATGGTATTTGTTGCGCCGGGTCCTGAAGTAACCAACGTCACCCCTACTTTACCGGATACACGGGCATACCCTTGTGCAGCATGCGTCGCCCCTTGTTCATGACGCACCAATACATGCTTCAATTTATCCCTGTAATCGTACAAACTATCGTAAATAGGAATCGCTTGCCCGCCGGGATAACCGAAAATCGTATCTACTCCTTCAGCTATCAGTGACTTCAGCAAAGCTTCCGAACCGGTTATCTTCTGTTTCTCCATATCTCTTTATTTTAGTCTTGTGTTTAATCTTCTACTACTCTCACTCCACCCTTATCGGCCGAACTGACCATCTTACCGTAAGCTCTCAAGGCTTTTGAGACGACACGCTGGCGATGAGGCGGCGTAAAGGCTTTTGTGCCGCGGGCTTCTTCCGCTTTACGGCGTTCTGCCAACTCTTCATCGCTTACCTTCACATTAATCGTACGTTCAGGGATATCAATCTCGATTATATCGCCGTCTTTCACCAGTCCAATCGCTCCTCCTGCCGCAGCTTCGGGAGAAATATGACCGATAGAAAGACCGGAAGTACCGCCACTGAAACGACCGTCTGTGATCAGCGCGCACTCCTTGCCTAAATGGCGGCTTTTTATATAAGAAGTAGGATAAAGCATTTCCTGCATACCCGGACCACCCTTCGGTCCTTCGTGTGTGATCACCACCACATCGCCCGAGACGACTTTTCCACCGAGGATGCCTTCGCAAGCCGCATCCTGCGAATCGAACACTTTCGCCGGACCGGCAAACTTCCAGATGCTTTCATCCACACCGGCCGTCTTGACCACACAACCGTCCAGCGCGATATTTCCTTTCAGGACAGCCAGGCCGCCATCTTTGGAATAAGCATGCTCGATATCACGGATACATCCGGCGGCACGATCGGTATCCAGTTCCTTATAATAGGTTTCCTGCGATCCCATCCGAATGCTGAAACGATGGGCGGGAGCACTCTTGTATTTCTTGACAGCCTCGTCCGTCACATTCGGCGAGGTGATAGCAAATTTATCCACGGCTTCGGCAAGCGTCATTCCGTCCACACGCTTCACATTCCCGTCTACCAAGCCGTTTTTCAGCAGCTCGTTCATGATTCCCATGATACCACCGGCACGGTTCACATCCTGGACGTGGTAGGTGTGCGTGTTGGGAGCAACCTTGCAGAGGCAAGGAGTCTTGCGGGAGAGCATATCGATATCGTCCATCGTGAAGTCCGCCTCAGCTTCCTGCGCGATGGCGAGCAAGTGGAGAACCGTATTGGTGGAACCACCCATTGCAATATCCAATGACATGGCATTCAGGAAAGCCTGACGGGTAGCGATACTGCGGGGAAGAACAGACTCATCACCGTCACGATAGTATTTATAGGCATTTTCTACAATCTGCCGGGCAGCATCGCGGAACAGTTGTGTACGGCCCACATGCGTAGCGACGATCGTCCCGTTGCCCGGAAGTGCCAAACCGATCGCTTCGTTCAGGCAGTTCATCGAGTTGGCGGTAAACATACCGGAACAACAACCGCATCCCGGACAGGCATTCCGTTCCACCTGCGCGATCCGTTCATCGCTGACCGAAGTGTCGGCCGATTCAATCATGGCATCGATCAAATCCAGATGGCGGTTATCCAGCTCACCGGCTTCCATCGGACCGCCGGAGACAAAGATAGTCGGAATATTGAGCCGCATGGATGCCATTAGCATCCCCGGAGTGATCTTGTCGCAATTGCTAATGCAAACCATTGCATCGGCTTTGTGGGCATTCACCATATACTCGACGCTGTCCGCAATAATATCACGTGAAGGAAGCGAATAGAGCATTCCGTCGTGTCCCATAGCGATACCATCGTCAATAGCAATCGTATTGAATTCGGCAGCAAAGCAACCCAACTTTTCAATCTCCGCTTTTACCTGCTGCCCGATCTCGTGCAGATGGACATGGCCGGGTACAAACTGGGTAAATGAATTCACAATGGCTATAATCGGTTTACCGAACTGCTCTTCTTTCAGACCGTTGGCACGCCACAAAGCGCGAGCCCCAGCCATGCGTCTGCCCTCTGTGCTGTATGAACTTCTTAACGGATTCTTCATCATATTATTTGTTGTTTTCGAACGGCTCACGAACCGCCCCTATTTTCTTATCCTAAATATTATTATATTAAAAAAGCCCTTCTCTGTATGGAGAAAGGCTTAAGAAATATCTTTATATGACTTCACAATTTCTTGCACACCTTTCTCCTTACCTGCTAATGACTAGAAGGACCACCACGAGAATAATATGCAATACATTGTTCATCATCTTTTCTTACATCTTTATTATTGTTTGATGCTGCAAATGTAGAACAATAATTCATACCACCAAAGAAATTAAAAGAAAAATATCAATTTATCTTACATTTCTCAAGCAAAGAAACAAGATAGGCTTGCAGTTTAACACATCCTTCCAATCTTCCATTATCAAATCCGAAATACCTGTCTGGATTGTTTCCGCCTAACTTTTCATATGAAAGAATATACGAGTAGGCTTCACCTTAAAGATCTGCTTTCACCCTGTCTCGTACAGATTTAATTATAACTTCTTACGTTTTTGCCCAAGGCCGAAAGCCTTTTTGCCTAATGGCAAAAGCCTTTTCGACCTTGGGCAAAAAGATATTCGACGTAGGTCAAAAGCTCTATGGCTTTATAGCCTAACGATAAAAGTATGGCAGTTGCCACTCTATGATACTTTTCGTACCCGACTCATTTACAAGTGTCAGTTATTTACATTTATAGACAACCTATAACAGGATTTTTTAATACACAGTCAATCTATTCAGGACGAGACAAAATTAAAAGTCCGGTTGTGTAACTACCCAAATGTCGGAATCGAAACAGTTTCTAAATATAATTCGTATCTTTGACCCCGATCAACAGACTGAACTTATAGAGATAATGAAACAATACAACTTTGACGAGATCATCGAACGTCGTGGAACCAATTGTGTCAAGTACGATCTTCTAAAGAAAGACTTCGGTAACGAGAACCTTGTTCCACTTTGGGTAGCCGACATGGATTTCCGGACACCAGACTTTATTGTCAACGCAATCAAGAAGCGTCTGGAGCATGAGATTTTCGGGTACACATTCGATTCGGATTCCTATTATAACAGTATCATCGAGTGGGTACATTATAAACATAACTGGAAAATCCAACGCGAATGGCTTAGTTATATTCCCGGCATCGTAAAGGGAATCGGTTTCGTTTTGCAATGCTTCACCAAACCTGGTGACAAAGTAATTATCCAGCCACCGGTCTACCATCCTTTCCGCATCGTTCCGGAAAACATGCACCGTGAGGTTGTCTACAACCCGCTCAAAACAGTAGACGACATTTACGAGATGGATTTCGAGAATCTTGAATCGGTCATCGATGAGCATTGCAAAGTCCTGATCCTTTGCAACCCTCATAATCCAGGCGGTGTCGTCTGGAAAAAAGACACACTGGTCAAGTTGGCCGAGGTTTGTGCCAAACACAATATACTCGTTATCTCCGATGAAATACATGCAGAGATGGCTTATCCGCAATATACGCATCATCCGTTTGCAACGGTTTCGGAGACAGCCGCCAATTGCAGCATTACTTTCATGGCTCCGAGCAAGACTTTCAACATTGCCGGAATCGTCACCTCCTATTCGATCATTCCCAATGCGGAAATACGAGAAAAATTCTATTCCTTCATGGAAGCAGGAGAATTCAATGCCGGGACGATCTTTGCCTATACGGCAACAGAAGCGGCTTATACATACGGAGCCGAATGGTTGCAACAGATGCGGATGTATATCACTGAGAATGTCCGCTTCGTAGATGAATATTGCAAATCCAAACTCCCGAAGATCAAAGTCTATCCCCCTCAGGCCTCTTTCCTTGTATGGTTGGATTGCCGTGACCTGAAACTAAGCCAGCCTGAACTGGTAAGCTTGTTCCAAGATAAAGCCGGCCTGTTGCTGAACGACGGAAGCATGTTCGGTCCCGGAGGTGAAGGGCATATGCGTTTGAATATCGGCTGTCCGCGTTCCGTCCTGTCTTCCGCACTGGATGCTTTGAAAAAAGCGATAGATAAGAAATAAAGCCGTTTGCCTATTTAATTATCCAGAGATTGGGCAGACAAGTCGGAAATTATGCGTAAATTTGTTGCCATTTTATTTATCATAAATACAATTACAAATGAAAATTACAGCAAATAAGTTCGTTGCAGTTACTTACGATCTGAACGTAGGCGAAGGCGAAGAACGCGAATTGATGGAAAGAGCAACAGCTGAAACACCTCTGAAATTCATCTTTGGTACAGGCGCTATGCTCCCCGCTTTTGAAGACGCTCTGAAAGGACTGGAAGTAGGCGACAAATTTAATTTTTCTATAACTCCGGCTGATGCATACGGCGAATATGTGGAGGAACACGTACTGGATCTTCCAAAGAATATTTTCGAGGTAGACGGCAAGTTCGACTCGGAAATGATCAAAGAAGGCAACACGGTACCGATGATGGATTCGAACGGCAATCGTATGAACGGTTCTGTCTTGGAAGTAAAAGAAGATGTTGTCGTTATGGACTTCAACCATCCGCTGGCCGGCGAAACATTGCATTTCAATGGTGAAGTTATCGATGTACACGAACCGACAGCTGAAGAAATCGCAGCCCTCACAGCTCCGGCAGGTGGATGCGGTTGTGGATGTGACGACTGTGGAAGCGGTTGTGGCGACCATAACCACGAAAGTGGATGCGGATGTGGCGGATGCCATTAAAGAATTGACAATTGACAATTTTAGCAAGGGTGAATACATTTGGAAACATATACAGACTGACCTCTTTCGGAGAGTCGCACGGTCCCGGAATCGGAGGCGTAATAGACGGATGCCCTGCCGGTATCGAACTAGATACGGCATTTATCCAAAGTGAACTGAACCGCCGTAAACCGGGACAGTCCAAAATCACAACCCCACGCAAGGAAGACGACGAAGTACAGTTCCTTTCCGGTATTTACGAAGGAAAAACGACAGGGACTCCGATCGGTTTCGTTATCTGGAACAAGAACCAGCACTCGGCGGACTACGATAATATGAAGAATGTTTATCGTCCTTCCCATGCAGATTACACCTACCAGACCAAATACGGAATCCGCGACCCGCGCGGAGGTGGACGTTCGTCTGCACGTGAAACGATCGCCCGTTGCGTAGCCGGAGCAATTGCCAAACTGGTTCTTCGCCAGAAAGGTATCCGGATACAAGCATTTACCTCACAGGTCGGGAACATCAAACTTAACGGCTCATACACGGATTACGACTTGGACAAGGCAGAAGAAACGGCCGTACGTTGTCCGGATCCGGCGACCGCCGAAAAAATGGAGGCTTTGATCGCCGAAGTGAAATCCAAAGGAGATACGATCGGCGGCATCATCACCTGCGTAGCACAGGGAGTTCCCATTGGTCTGGGCGAACCGGTATTCGGAAAGTTGCATGCGGCATTGGGACATGCGATGTTGACAATCAATGCCGTAAAAGGTTTCGAATACGGTGACGGTTTCGAAGCGGCCTTATATCGTGGCTCGGAACGGAACGACCGTTTCTTCAACGACAACGGACACATCAACACCCGTACGAATCATTCCGGTGGCATACAGGGAGGTATCTCGAACGGGCAGGATATTTATTTCCGTGTTGCCTTCAAATCGGTCGCCACCATCCTGATGGAACAGGAAACCGTCAATACGGAAGGTGAAGACACGATCTTGAAAGCCCGTGGGCGCCATGATCCGTGTGTTTTACCTCGAGCTGTCCCTATCGTCGAATCAATGACGGCAATGACACTGTTGGATTTTCTGCTTATGCAGAAAATCCGAAATTGAGAATTGACAATTGACAATTAAATGTATCAGACAATTATCAGATTGTATTTTTAATTGTCAATTGCCAATTATTCATGGTGATAGGGTTCATTATTCAGAATTGTCATCGCCCTATAGAGCTGCTCGATAAAGACCAGGCGGATCATCTGGTGGGAGAAAGTCATTTTGCTTAAGGATATTTTCTCGGCGGCGGCTTTATAAACAGCATCGCTGAAACCATACGGACCACCGACAACAAAAACCAGGCGCTTCGGGACTGTATGCGTCTTTCTTTCTATATAGGTGGAAAACTGCACCGATGTAAATTCTTTTCCTTTTTCATCCAACAAAACCAAATAGTCACCCGGCTGTAATGCTTTCAGAATCAAATCTCCTTCCTTCTCTTTTTGTTGGGATTCGGAAAGATTTTTGACGTTCTTAATATCAGGGATCACTTCCATTTCAAAAGGGATATAATGGACCAGGCGGTTCTTATACTCATTGATCGCTTCCACAAAATAGCCGGCATCCGTCTTGCCGATCACAATCAGCGCAATTTTCATTCGTTTACATTTTAGAGATTGAGGGTGCTAAATTACAGGAAAAAATACATACCTTTGTACGATAATACTCACAAAAAGAGGAGAAAGCTTATGAAACGATTATTTTTGACGTTGGCATTGGTTCTCTCGGTTCTGAGTGTAATGGCTGCCGACATAGTTCCTATATCGAACGCTTTTAAAAGAGGCAACGTCTCGTCGCTCAGTGGATCAATGGACAAGGAAGTCGACATGGCCCTACCGGGTTCATCCAAAAAGTGCAACGCAAACGACGCTGTTTCAATGCTGAATGCCTTCTTCGGAGGGAACAAGCCGACAGGATTCACAGTCGTTCACCATGCTGATAAAAAAGAGACTGGTTTCTTTGTCGGTAAACTACCTACTTCATCCGGTGAATATCGCGTAAACGTGACATACCGTGCAGAAGGAAACAAAGCGATTATACAGTCTATCAGAATTGAATAACAAGATCTTATGATTTATACCTTGTCGCATATAAATCATAAATCATAAATCAACAGTAACATGAACGTACAAGAGACAAAAGAACAACTGATTGCGGAACTGATCCGCCTGGCATTCGCAGAAGATATAGGTGATGGCGACCATACGACTTTATGTTGTATTCCGGCTACGGAAATGGGGAAGAGCCAGCTGATCGTGAAGGAAGACGGCGTATTGGCCGGGGTCGAAATGGCTGAACGTATTTTCCACACATTCGATCCGGATCTGAAAATGACGACATTCATCCACGACGGAGCCGAAGTGAAGAAAGGCGATATCGCTTTCGTAGTCGAAGGTAAGGTACAGTCTTTGCTGCAAACGGAACGCCTGATGCTCAATGTCATGCAACGCATGAGTGGTATTGCAACCACGACACGCAAATATGTCAAAGCATTGGAAGGAACGAAAACACGCGTACTGGATACGCGTAAGACGACTCCGGGCCTGCGCATGGTCGAGAAAGAAGCAGTTAAAATCGGTGGAGGTGTCAACCATCGTATCGGGTTGTTCGATATGATTTTGCTGAAAGACAACCATGTGGACTTTGCCGGCGGTATCTAAGCGGCCATCACACGCTGCCATCAGTATCTGAAAGAGAAAAACAAGGATTTGAAGATTGAAATCGAGGTTCGTAACTTCGACGAGTTACAGGAAGCAATGCGTGTCGGCGGTATCGACCGTATCATGCTGGACAACTTCAATATCGAGAATACGAAGAAAGCCGTCGAAATGGTTGCCGGACGTTACGAGCTGGAATCTTCAGGTGGCATCACATTCGCCACGCTTCGCGATTATGCCGAATGCGGTGTGGATTATATCTCAGTCGGAGCCCTGACACACTCTGTCAAGGGGCTGGATATGAGCTTTAAGGCTTGCTAAAGACATTAAGGCGGGCGGATCTCGTCTCTACGAAATACGCGTCACGATGCCCCCCTCTAACAGGTATTGCTGATTGCTTTCCGAGCATGTGGCGATACCTTTTTCATTGAAGGAGAGGCGATGCCCGTATTCGCTCACCCAACCGATCTGACGGGAAGGATTGCCGACAACCAAAGCGTATGGCGGAATATCTTTAGTGACCACGGCCCCTGCGCCGATCATAGCATATTCGCCGATCGTATGGCCGCAAACGATCGTTGCATTCGCACCAATAGAAGCTCCTTTGCCGACATGTGTTTTCAAATATTGGTCTTTACGGGAAACGGCACTGCGGGGATTGACCACATTTGTAAAAACGCAGCTGGGTCCTAAAAAAACATCATCCCCACAAGTCACGCCGGTATAGACGGAGACATTGTTTTGTACCTTCACATTATTCCCTAAAACCACCAGAGGAGAGATCACGACATTCTGCCCGATATTACAATTCCGACCGATTGTGCACCCCGGCATAATATGGGAAAAATGCCAGATGTGTGTGCCGTCTCCAATTGTGCATCCGGGATCGATAACGGCTGTTTCATGTGCCTTATAAGTTTCCATTTACTTATATATTAAGAAGATTGTCGGTTTCTTGCTCAAATCAGGAACCTTTCCAGCCCATTCTTTAACAGGACGCGTATGGATATATTCATCTTCGCAAGTGATATTCGAAGCAATACACAATTTGGTCGAAGGACGGCACGTGCGGATCAACTCCTCCGCCAATTTATTATTGCGGTAAGGCGTTTCGATGAACAACTGCGTCTGGTTCTCCGAATAAATGCGCCCTTCCAGCTTCTTGATCGCATTCGTACGCTGTGAAGCATCGATCGGCAGATAGCCATGAAAAGCAAAGCTCTGCCCGTTAAAACCGGAACCCATCACCGACATCAGGATCGAAGAAGGGCCGACCAGCGGAACCACCTTGTAACCTTTACGCTGTGCAATAGCCACCACATCTGCCCCCGGATCGGCAACCGCCGGGCAGCCGGCCTCCGAGATCACACCGACCGACTCGCCTTCCGCCAAAGGAGCCAGATAAGCGGCAACGGCTTCGGCCGACGTATGCTTGTTCAATTCATAAAAGACAAGATTGTCAATCACGATCGAAGGCTCTGTCTTTTTCAGGAAACGGCGTGCCGTACGTACATTTTCGACAATGAAATGACGGATGGAAAGGATAACCTCCCGGTTGTATTCGGGAAGGACCCGGCGATGTTCGACGTCGCCAAGCGTGACAGGGATGAGATAGAGAGCGGACATGAATTTATGATTTATGATTTATGATTTATGATTTATGACCATGATAAAAAAGGCGACATGGCCATAAATCATAAATCATAAATCTTAAATCTTACGCAAAAGTAGTATTTTTGCCGAAAACAAGCGAAAAGAGATGGCACTTCCGATAGATTTTATCACACGTACCCGTGCATTGCTGGGAAATGAGTTCGACAGTTTCGAAGCGGCGTTGCAGGCCGATGTCCCCGTCAGTATCCGTATCAACGAGAAGAAAGGCGCTCCTATCCCGGCAGCCGATACTCCGGATAACCGGGTGGCGTGGTGCGATACAGGTTATTACCTGCCTGAAAGGCTTTCGTTTACCTTCGACCCGCTCTTCCATGCCGGCGCCTACTACGTGCAGGAAGCGTCGTCCATGTTTCTCGAACAAGTGATCCGCAGCCACGTGAAAACGCCTGTCCGATGCCTCGACCTCTGCGCCGCTCCGGGAGGCAAATCGACTCACCTGGCGGCTTGTCTGCCGGAAGGGAGCCTGCTGGTCAGCAATGAGGTGATCCGTAGCCGGAGTCATATCCTGGCGGAAAATATCGCCAAGTGGGGAAATCCGAATTGCGTCGTGACGAACAACGATCCGAAAGAGATCGGCCGCCTTACGCATTTCTTTGACGTGATCGTCGCCGACGTGCCCTGTTCCGGCGAAGGTATGTTTCGCAAAGATACCGACAGTACAGGCGAATGGAGCATCGCGAACGTCGCGCTCTGTGCCGGACGCGGGCGCCGCATCATCCACGACATCTGGAACGCGCTGAAACCCGGCGGTCTGCTGATCTATAGCACCTGTACCTACAACACGGAGGAGGATGAAGAGAACGTCCATCATATAACGGAAGAACTGGGAGCCGAAGCACTGCCCATCCCCGCCGTAAAGGACGAATGGCAGATCACCGGCCCGTTGAAATATAACCATCCGGTCTATCGTTTTTTCCCGCACAAGACCAAGGGCGAAGGTTTCTTCCTCGCCGCCCTGCGCAAAGCGGATGGCGAAGCGGAAGAGATTCGATTCAAAAACAAGAATAAAAAAGAAAAGGGGAAAACGGCTCCTGCCATCCCGAAAGCTGTCAAATCCTTTCTGTCGGACACGTCTTCTTTTTCACCCGAATGGAGCGGTAGTATCCTCAGGATGCTCCCCGAATCCGTCCGGGGGGCCTATCCCCTGCTTCGTGAGCACCTGCGCATTCTTTCGGCCGGCATCTGTATCGGCGAGGCGAAAGGAAAAGATTTCATCCCTGCCGAGGAGCTCGCACTCAGCACGGCTCTGCGTCCGGATGCTTTTCCCGTGGCTGATTTAGATTGGGACGATGCGATCCGGTATCTGAAAAAAGAAGCCCTGCTCCTACCCGCCGGTACAGAGAAAGGCTACGTATTGGTCCGTCACAAAAAGTTTCCGCTCGGCTTCGCCAAACATCTCGGCAACCGCGCCAACAACCTCTACCCGCAGGAATGGCGCATCCGCACGGGGTATGTACCGGAACAGGTGAAGACGTTCGAATAATGTTGCACAACATAATAAAAAAGATTGTCATTCAAGAGGTTCATCCCAATAATAAACAGTAATTTTATACCGAACAAAATATAAACAGTATGGCAACAAAAAGCCACAAATGCACAGACAAATTCATGACACCAGGTAACACAATGGAGGTCGTTCAGGCGAGACGGTACTTTTTTTAGTTTTCCAAATAAGAGTTCTCTTTTATTCACATAAATTCTAAATCTTATGAAAACAACTATTTTACAATCATTATTCAAAATTGCCTTGCTACTATTCGGCATGGTGGTCGGGGTCGGATGCGACGATTCGGACAATCCGGATAATAGAATACAAGAGGGGATAGAAATTTCCGGCATACTAGCAAAAACCGTAGAAAACGGTACAGAGATCAAGTACCCAACGGAGATAACCCCCTTCTTGACCTTAAGAAAAGATCTCACATTCGAAGGAGATGCCGTGTGCAACAGCATCAAAGGAGACTACAAATACAGTGCAGACAATGGGCAATTCAAAATCGAAGGTTTGATAGCGACTGAACTTGGATGTACATCCCCGCATCATGAAGCCGAAACAATGTATCTCGATTATTTCAGGAAAATCTCTTCCTTCAAGCAAGACAGGGAAAATGTCAGGTTCTATTTCGGGGAAAATAGCTATTTGGAGTATAAATCAATATCTGAAAAAAAATGAAAACAACAAGAACTTTTATCATCGTTTTAACCTTTGCCTGCGTTTCACTATTGGTAAATGCACAACTCAGTACAAATGAATTACCATTCTCATTCAGAGTGGAAAATCAACATTTATTCATACAAAAGAACGCACAAATAAACTCCTATAAAGCACTACTTCCCAAAACGGTTGAAGAATTGAATACGGAAGATCAAGAAAACGAAGGAGACAATGAAAATGTACCACCTCGTTTTGGCTATCCTATACCTGTCAATTGGGATATGACCAATGCTGGCAACTGGACTGTACTAACAAATGGAGACAAACTCTGGACAATGGAAATATCATCACCGAATGCTCTTTCCATAAACTTATTGTATGACAAATTCTGGTTGCCAGAAGGAACTAGTCTGTTTTTATACAGTAAAGACAAAAAACAATATATGGGTGGCTTTACTTCTATTAATAATAAAGGAGACTCCATTAATCTAAAAGGTTTTGCAACTGGTATTATTCAAGGAAGTAATGTCATTTTAGAATATTATCAACCTGCACATATCTCGCAAACCGCTATAATATCAATATGCAATGTTGTACATGGATATAAACCAATCGTTGCACCTGCAATCCTAACTCGTTCATTCGGAGGATCTGGCAATTGCCAAGTAAACATTAACTGTCCAGAAGGTGAAGATTGGCAAAAAGAAAAAAGAGCTATAGCTTTAATAGTAGTAAATGGATTCCGATATGCAACAGGAGCACTTCTTAACACAACGGCTAACGATAAGCGGCCAATCTTTTTAACAGCAGATCATTGTCTCGGAGGATGGGGCAATTATAATATAAAATATGATGCTGTAACAAATCCAAACTTAAATCATTACATGTTCTATTGGAATTATGAAAGTCCCTCATGTTCTCGTGGAGGAAGCGAACCCCAAATCCTATCGACTTCCGGAGCAACCATATTGGCAAATAATGAATATTCCGATTTTGCACTATTATCCTTAAATGAAGATCCAAAGAATCTTTCCGGTTATGACCCTTATTATTTAGGTTGGGATAGAATAACGTCTTTAAGTTCCACCGGAGTTGTCGGTATCCACCACCCAAGTGGTGATGTTAAGAAAATAGCGACATCGTTTAACCTGCCGGCAAATACTACTCCATATTGGCGTGTTAATTGGAGTCAAACAACAAACGGTTTTTCCGTAACAGAAGGAGGTTCTTCCGGATCACCTCTATTGACAAGAAATACACATCGAGTCATCGGCCAATTATTTGGTGGTTCAGATATCAACTGCAATAATCCTGCAGCAGACTATGCTATCTACGGCCAATTTCATCTTTCTTGGGATTACGGAACCAATCCTCAACGTCGTCTGAAAGACTGGCTTGATCCTAATAACACGGGAGCCCAATTCGTAGATGGCATCCCTGTTCCAGAACCGGAGCCAGACCCAGATCCTTATGTTATCCATATAAATGGCAGTTTTTATCAACTGAATTGCCCGTTATTAGAAAATCAAAAAGTAACTGTCGACCACTGGGGCGGTGCTTACGACGTTTGTAAAAACCAAGAAGTTGTTTTGGAATTTACTTCCAACAAAAAGAATCTGACATGCAGTTTATGGGACGGAACAGGCCCATTCTATCTGCAATACTTTCCACGAGGAGATTACTACACACTTTCTTGTACACCACAAAGCGATATATTCGAACTTTCCTTCACAGACGGGAATATAACTGAATATATAGCTTTTGAAACACAGGACTATTATACGATCTCTTATAGCAACTCATCTCAACTAATACAAATAGACATTAATGAGGATATGGCAAGAATGAAAAACAGCAGTTCATACAAAGTTGCGATTTATAATCAGACAGGCTCATTAATGAAACAGGTCTCTATGACAAATAAAACAATCTCCATAAATACTACGGAGTTTCCCAATGGAATTTATTTCATACACCTCATGGATAACACAGGTGAAAAGATCGGTTCGAAGAAGATATCAATCAGCCACTAATCTTAATAAAAGGAAGGGGGGAAAACATTATCCATCTTCTCCCCTCCCTTTTCTTTTTCCGTCAATCCATGCAAAACGTATAGAGCGAAGCTTCGCCCCGCCGGAGCAGTTTCGCTTTTTTCGTACCCGGGGCATAAACGAAGGTTTCCGCCACGACAACCCTCTGGTTCTTTTCATCGAGATGGGCATGGCTGACAAACGGGCCGCCCATCATGTCGCCTTCCATCTCCCATAAGCCTCGCACGACTCCACAGTATTCCCCGTTCTTCGAGATTGCCTCGTAAGAGGGGGTAAAACGCTTTTCGGTCGTCATATAAGAACCGGGAAACGCCCCCTGTATATGTTCTCCCAAAACGGAATCGCGCATGGCGACCAGATAATCCAACGTAAACGTGCGTCCGCTGACATAAGGAAAACTATACACGACCATATCGATCCGTCCTCTCGTGCCATGATCAGTCACCCAAAAGAAATCTGCCGTATCTTTGTAAGAACACATCTCTTCCGGAGCATACAGCTGCGCATTGAAACGTGCCCTCACTTTGTCATTCACCCAGACGCTATGCGAACTTTCCAGATAATCGGCCTGCCGTTCCCGTTCTTTCTCTCCCAACCAAGCAACCAATGATGTGCCTTGTTTTTCCAAGTATTCAGCCAAAATCCGGGAAGAAGGAGCGTTGAGCGTAACCACTTCCTGCCCCGTAGCCCACCGGTCTTTTTCCTTATGTACAGACACTTTTGTATAAAGGGATTCATCGATTCGGACATGGATAATGTTGCGGACATAATGCAGCAGACCGTTAAACTGGAAAGGCTCGGCATACGTCACCCGCATGGCCGGCTCATTCTGCGGCAGTCCCGGAATAGGAGCAGTCAGTTGGTCGTACAGTAACCGACCCGCTTCCCCTTTCCACGCATCTTTGTCCATTACCACCAATACTTCATAAGCAAAACCAGTTGCCCTCTTCATAAAGATAGACTGTTTAGCCGGTTTGGATGACCGATTACAAGCGGTCCCCCCTATCAGGGCGATCAGAATCAAAGTTAATAGAAATCGCGTTCTCATATCATTCCTCCATTAGATTATCTTAAAAAATTAAATTTACACGAAACAAAGATAGAGAGGAAGAAAAAGAAAGAAAAGAGACGATGCCGGACAAGTGAGACACCGGATAACAAACTAATATACAACCATATAAACCAATCAAAAAGTAACAAATATCCAATTTGGCGGACAATCCGTCTCTTTCCGGTCCTTAATAAAGACGAATAAATTGATCCAAATCGACCTTCTCATCCAGTCGGAGCTTCTTCTTCAACCGGTTTTTCGATTTGGTCAGTGCTTCCGAAGTATTATTGAAAACAGCCAATTGTTCCTTCCGCGAGAAGTTCCATTTGACCAGACAGCAGATTTCCTGTTCATGGCGGGTAATCCCTCGCTTCTCCTTCAAGTCGGACAAGACATGGTGGAAAAGGATATCGGTCAGATGGAACAGCCCATTCCATTCCTCGCGGGTAAGGTTCGTGCGAAGCGGATCCTCTTTCAACTGGACCAGCATCGAAAGGGAATCGGACTGGCATTCGTTTTCAACCGATAAGGAGGAAATTATCCGCTCGCTCTCCCGGAGTTTCTGCTGGTAGAACTCAAGGTCAGACATCCGTTCCTTATAGTATTCGGATTCGGATGCCGAATGCAACAAGTCTTCTTCCAACTGCTTCACCTGCCTGGCATATTCGTAACGTTCCTTTTGCCAACGGCAGATGGCCGCTTTATTCCGTTTCAGCTTCTCCTTCACCAACCGAAAGCGTTCTTGTCTGCCACCCGTACGAAACCCGACCGCAAATCCGAGCAAGGCTCCTGCGATCAGGGCGACAAAACATAAGGTAAATAATACGAATGTCCAGGGAAAAGGAAGATCCATACCGTCTATATTTTGTTTTTCAGATATTCATAAACAGCCAGTTGTGCCCGGACTTTCACCGGGTTGCCATCCCGTTTGAAATTGTTATGTAGATGTTCGTCGATCAAACAGGCTTTTACATTATCTTGCAACTGGATATTCAGGATATCTATGATATTTCGCTTGATCTCCGCATTCAGAATCGGGAAAGCAGTCTCTATACGCCGATTCAGGTTCCGGCGCATCCAATCGGCAGAAGTCAGGAACAGCTCCTCCTCACCATCATTATAGAAGTACCAGATGCGAGAATGTTCCAGAAACATATCCACTATACGAGTAACCTTGATATTCGCACTGAACGGACGGTTCGGAACCAGGCAACAAATCCCCCGGACAATCAGGTCGATTTCCACCCCGTTCTCGCTTGCGTTATACAATTCATTGATCATATTCTGGTCATGCAGTCCGTTCATCTTCAACACGATGCGTCCTTTACGTCCGGCCTTCACATGCTCAATCTCCCGATGGATCATCCGGGTCAGTTCCGGCACCATATTGAAGCGGGCGACCAGCAGATGGCGGAATGTCGGTCCGGCCAGCTTCCCTTCCAGCACCGCAAACACTTTGTTTATATCGGTTATCAATTCCGCATTCGAAGTCAGCAACGCCATATCGGAATAGATGCGTGCCGTTTTTTCATTGAAATTGCCGGTACTCAAATAGGCAAAATCCCGCCGTTTGCAGCCGTCTTCCGTATCTTTCCGCAGAATAACCGCCACTTTTGCATGTACTTTCAGTCCGGGGATGCTATAGATGATGCGAATCCCCGCCTGCTCCATCCGTTCGGCCGTACTCATATTGTTTTCTTCGTCGAAACGGGCTTTCAGCTCCACAAAGACCGTCACCTTCTTCCCGTTCTGAGCAGCGCTGATCAACGTGTTGATAACAGCCGAATTCTCTGCCACCCGGTATTGCGTGATTTTGATCTCATCTACTTTCGGATCAAAAGCCGCCTCCATCAGGAAGCGGATCAGGTAGTCGAAAGACTGATAGGGGAAATGCAACAGGATATCCCGTTTTTTCACCGCCCGGAAGACAGAGCCCATCTCGTCCAGAAAAGGCACACGCATGGGAGACGGGACCTGCTGCTCCAGTTCTTTTCCTCTTGGATTCGGCAGTTTGATCAGATCCTGCAAATTGTTATACCGTCCTCCCAATACCAGATCGTCTGTGGTAATACCAAAAGCATTGCATATAAACGCCAAGAAATCATCGGGCATATTGCTGTCATACATAAACCGGCTTAAGGCACCGATCTTGCGCTTTTTCACTTTCTTACGAATGTTTTCCACGATATTCCCGCCTTTCTCGTCATCCAGGTAAATATCGGCATCCCGTGAAATCTTGATGCTATAACAACTCTCCACCACATAACCGGGGAAGATACTGGACAAATTGGCCCGGATAATATCGTCGATAAACATGATATAGTGTTTTCCTTCATGCGTAGGCAATTCGATAAAACGAGGTACTTTCGCATACGGGATTTTCATCAGGGCATAATAATAGTCCGGCACATAATCCGGCTCCGCCATCCGCTTGCTCTTTTTCACCATCCGGATCACCAGATAAAGACGACGGTCGCGTATGAACGTACGGATATCCCCCGCTTGTATCATGACCGGCGAGAGAAAAGGGAACACCTCTTCATTGAAAAAGTTATGCACGAATTCTTCATGAAACGGTTCCGGCCGGCTGTCCTGATACAGGTAGATATCCTGCCGGTTCAATTCCTGCAATACTTTGGAGAATATGCGATAGTATTCGCGCTGCTGTCGGTTCACCTCTTCCGTGATTTCGGCAAGCGTCTCTTCGGCTTCCGCCCCGCTTTCTTCGGTGAAGTTCTTTTTCATGATTACTCCCCGGTGCTCGGCAACCCTTATTTCGTAAAACTCTTCGAGATTGGACGAATAGATCGACAGGAACTTGATACGCTCATAGATAGGGAGCGTTTCATCCTCCGCTTCCAGCAAAACGCGATAGTTGAAGGACAACCAGCTAATATCACGTTTAAAGTATTTATGTGAATTCTCCATCGTATTATTATCTTCGGTCGGTAAATATAAATACTTTTGTGGGATAAAAGAAATTGTTATGCTTAAAATAGGACTTCTTTCAGATACCCACGCCTGGTGGGACGACAAGTACATGGAATATTTCTCGGAATGTGACGAGATCTGGCATGCTGGAGATATCGGTTCGGACACACTGGCGGCACGCCTGGCTGCCTTGAAACCGCTTCGTGCCGTATATGGCAACATCGACGGGCAATCGCTTCGGCTGCAATATCCGCAGGTCGCTCATTTCAAAGTTGAAGAAATAAACGTGATGATGACACATATAGGAAGCTATCCCGGACGTTATAACCCGCTTATCCGGAAAGAACTGTACGACACCCGCCCTAATCTTTTCATTGCCGGACATTCGCATATCCTGAAAGTCGCTTTCGACAGAAGTTTGAATTGTTTGTATATAAATCCGGGGGCAGCTGGTAAGAGCGGGTTTCATCAGATAAGGACTCTGGTACGTTTCGTTATAGACGGGAAACAGATCAAGGATTTGGAAGTTATTGAATTGGGGAACCGATAAGAAGGTGTCAAAACATCTTTATCACGATCTTTCAGTAAACAGTAATTTATTCTGACACACCTCCTTATCGATTCTAACAACCAGCACAGCAGAAATTTTCTGCCAGCAGGACCGTGTTTTGCAAATAAGCAAACTCCTGTTCAAAATATTCGCTGAAAACACCCGAACCCAGATTTTCTTCAATCTGTTTGGAAGTCCAGAGCTTTCCGTTCGGTTGTTTGATCTGATCCATGACCTTTTCTGAACGCACACACATCACATACAAGTTCACCAGATGTTTCACCTTTTCGTTCTCAAATGTGTACCGAATCAGGAAGCGGGGCATGACATCTTCTTTTTCACCCAAGCCACCCATTGTTTCACGCACCGTACTTTCTATACTATGACGGAACAAAACATAGCTGTAGAACGGATAGTCGATCGTATCAGGAGATACAAAAGACTTCTTCCCTCTGTTTACCAGATAAAGCATTCCCTGATAAATAACAGCCACACGTACGACAGGATGATAATACTTTTTTGGTAACGAACGACTTACGGATCGAGCTATGCAACCTATCACCTTTCCACCGTCGTTCAGAACAGGTAACCACATTTCTTTCCGAAGGCTGCCTTGCATCATCGAAATCCTTATCTGTTCATATAGAATCAAAAATACTCCGATAACGATCCCAAGCTCTCTGTATAAAAAACGCTCCATACGCACGCTCTGCATCGTTTCGGGCAGAATACTGTATACCAAAATAATGAACAGATGCAATGTATAAAGGTTCTGGATGAGCTGGGCGACAAAAAAGAATTCATTTAACGTAGTACGCATCAATGTCCGCTTGTAGGTCGGATGCTGAGAAGTCCGGATCCGCCGCAATATTGTCCGCTTGGCAAACCCCAAAAACGCCAATACCACAACCAACAACACTTCTGTTATCAACGGAGAATAAATAAACAACACCGGTTCAAGCCGAAGGCAAAGAAAAATCGAATAAAGAACTAATGTTGTCGCAGCCGGTAACAACAAAAATTGATAAACCTTATCCTTACTCAGGATCTGAAACAAGAAAATACAAACGAAACAAAAGGTAACGCCGATTATGAAGGATAACAAATATGAAAAATAATTATCCAAAAACATAAACAGCAACAGTGGCACTAAGCCTATAGCCTGATTATCCAGGCTCCTCTTCACTTTGTTCATACCCTTTCCACCTTTTTTCCCTTTATAACATAACAAACTGTACAGAGAAATGTTTTCGCCATCATACGTGTTTTTCAGCGTGATAAGAGGAACGGACCAGTGGAGCGCTTTCCACCTTTTTGAACCCTTTTTGTAAAGCAATTGATTTATAAGACTCAAACTGTTCGGGCGTAACGTATTCTTTTACCGGAATATTTTTCCGGCTTGGCTGCAAGTATTGCCCGATTGTCAAGACGGAGACACCGGCAGCCCGCACGTCATCCATCAATTCGCAAACTTCCTCGACTGTTTCACCTAAGCCTACCATTATACCGGTCTTGGCAACAACGCCTTGTGCAGCTATACGCGCAAGCACGGAAAGGCTCACTTCGTACTTCGCGGCACTACGCACATCGGGACTGATACGGCGAACGGTTTCCATATTATGGGATATTATTTCGGGAGCGGCTGCCACCACTTTATCCACCAGTTCCAACCGTCCCTGAAAGTCGGGGATTAAGACCTCTACTGTCGTTTCAGGATTAACCGCTTTTATCGTACGGATCGTATCCACCCAATGCTGCGCACCCAAATCAGGCAAATCATCCCGGTCAACAGAAGTAATGACCGCATGTTTCAAATTCATCAGCCGGATACTTTCCGCCACATTCACAGGCTCCTTCGGGTCCAACGGGAGCGGCTTGCCAGTCAACGTATTGCAGAAACGGCAAGAACGCGTACAGATATCTCCCGCAATCATAAAGGTAGCCGTCCCTCTGCTCCAGCACTCTCCCATATTCGGACATTTTCCGCTGGTGCAGATAGTATGCAGACAGTGGGATTCAACGATGCTTTTTGTCCGTGTGAACTGTTCGTTCCCACCCAGCCGGATTTTTAGCCAATCCGGCTTTCTCAAATGTTCTGACATTATAAGTTACAAATTATCAAATAAAAAGTTAGACATTCTGGTATACAGATGATAGCGGGTGTTTCCACCGTAGATACTATGATTACGGTCTTTGTAAACCTGCATTTCAAACTGTTTACCGGCTTGTACTAAGCTCTCAGCATAATCCATTGTCTGCTGGAAATGCACATTATCGTCGGCTGTGCCATGAATCAACAACAACTTCCCCTGCAAATCCTTCGCCAGACGGATCGGTGAAGTAGCGGCATACCCTTCAAAATTTTCTTTTGGCGTACGCATGAAACGTTCCGTATAGACAGAATCGTAATATTTCCAATCGGTAGGAGGTGCAACAGCAATACCGGCTTTGAAAGTTCCATTGCCAACACTCATGGCCATCAGCGTATTGTAACCGCCGAAGCTCCATCCCCAGATAGCCATGCGGCTCTTGTCGACAAACGGCAATTTGCCTAAAGCCTGTGCCGCTTCCACCTGGTCCTTGGATTCCAGTTCACCCATCCGCAGATAGGTACATTTACGGAAGGCTTCTCCGCGGGCTCCTGTACCACGTCCGTCCACACAAACCGTAATGATCCCGTTAGCCGCCAGATATTGTTCCCAGTCAAAGCTATATTTATCCAATACCTGCTGGGAGTTCGGGCCACTGTACTGGAACATCAGAACCGGATATTTTTTCGACTCGTCGAAATCGACCGGCTTCACGATCCATGCATTCAGTTCATAATCGGAAGCTGTACGCACTTTGATAAATTCTTTCTCGGCATATGAATAGCCAGCCAGCTTATCAACTAAACGGGCATTATCCTGCAGGACACGCAGGACTTTATTCGACTTCGTCTCGTTTACGGTGATTTTAACCGGCGTATTTGCATTTGAATATTGATTTACATAATAAGCGAAGTTATCGCTGAATGTGGCATTATTCGTTCCTTCCTGTGTGGAAAGTTTCGTCTTTACTCCTTTCGCATCGATTTTATATATAGCACGCCGGATCGGACTTTCTTCGGCCGATTCATAATAGACCGTCTTTGTCGCTTCATCATAACCCAGAAACGCAGTCACATCCCAATTGCCCTTCGTCACCTGGCGCTGCATGACACCCGTAGGAGAATACAGATAAATATGCGCATAACCATCCTGTTCGTTTACATATGAGAAACTGTTCGCATAGAAATGGATGGAGTTCAACCATTCCGAATCGACATAAGCCTTATTTTCATCACGCAGGATCAAACGGAAAACACCGCTTTTCGGATTCGCATAATACATATTGAAAACATTCTGATGACGGTTCAAGGTCATCACAGCCAACTGATCGTCATTATTCGTAAAAACAATCCGCGGAATATAGCTGTCCGCTTCTACCGGAACTTTCAATTCTTTTGTATCCTTCGTCACCACGTCATAAGAATGCAACGTAACTTTCGAATTCTTCTCGCCAGCCTTCGGATATTTATAATTATAATAGCCGGGATATAATCCCTCTCCGAACATCTGCATCGAATATTCGGGAACTTCCGATTCGTCGAAACGCACAAAAGCCAGCTGCTCGCTGTTCGGAGACCAAGCCATCAGGTTCGTTACGGCAAACTCTTCTTCATAGACCCAATCGGTAATGCCATTCAGGATTTTATTCATTTCACCGTCTTTCGTCACCTGGACCTCTGTATCATAATCGAATTTACGAATCCATATATTATTGTCACTTACATAAGCGACCATCCTCCCGTCCGGCGAGAATGTCGGAATCATCTGCTTGCCTTTCGAATCTGAAATCGGTTTCACATAATTACGGCGCACATCGTAGTCATACACATTCGCCTTGAATGAACGGCGATAGATCGGTTCCGTATCGCGCCATACAAGAATATGGTGTCCGGTACTGCTAATCGTGTATCCGTCGAACTTGTCAAACGTACACTCACGCGCTTTCTCTGTATTGAATAAAGTATCGACCGGATTTCCAGTACGATAAGAATACTTTATAATCATGTTGCGAGCATCATTCATCGCCGTATAATGCTCGCCATCAGGCATAGAACGCATTTCTCCAATATTAGTAACCTGGCGGAACTGACCGTCTGTAATTTCTTTTAAATCGACACGTTTGCTCCCATTCTGGGCTGCCAGGCTCCCAACCAGCAAGAACGAAAGTAAAGCACCAAAACCTAATCGTTTCATGTATGATTCTATTTTTATCTTAATATTTCAGTTAGAACGGATTGCAAAGTTACTACATTCTTGCGGATTTATTATCTTTGCCCTTATGGAAAACAGCAAACCATATCGTGAATTCGGAGATTTCCTGCGGGAAGTATTTCCTTATAAAGTGCAAAAGATATCAATCAATGCCGGCTTTACCTGTCCGAACCGCGACGGGACGAAAGGTTTCGGCGGTTGTACCTACTGCAACAATCAGACGTTCAGCCCGGAATATTGCCATACAGAAAAAAGTGTAACGGAACAACTGGAAGCAGGCGTTCGCTTTTTCTCCCGCAAATATCCGGAGATGAAATATCTAGCCTATTTCCAAGCCTATACAAACACGTATGACGAACTGGATTCGTTGACTTCTAAATATGAAGAAGCACTCGCCTGTCCGGGTGTCGTCGGACTGATCGTCGGAACACGGCCGGATTGCATGCCGGACGCACTATTGGATTATTTCTCCACTTTATCCCAAAAGAAGTTCGTGATGATCGAATATGGCCTGGAGAGCACGCTGGACCGTACTTTAACCCGTATCAACCGGGGACATACACATGCCGAATCGGAAGAGGCCATCCGCCGCACAGCGGCCCGGAACATATACACGGGAGCCCACTTGATCTTAGGCCTTCCGGGAGAAAGCAGGGAAGAGATATTACACCATGCCGACATTCTGTCCGCCCTTCCGCTCACAACACTGAAGCTTCACCAGTTGCAACTTATCCGAGGCACGCGCATGGCTAGGGAACAGGCGGAACACCCCGAACAGTTTCATCTCTATACCGCCGATGAATACATCGACTTGGTCATTGACTTCATAGAACGATTAAACCCCTCTATTGTCGTAGAGAGGTTCGTATCACAATCCCCTAAAGAGTTGCTGATTGCACCAGATTGGGGGCTTAAGAATTTTGAATTTACAGCCAAGGTAAATAAACGTATTTCAGAACGAAATGCGCGGCAGGGGCGTCTGCTCAATCCTCCTTCTTCGGAGCCAGTTCTCCCTGGTATGTGATATTCTGCCTATTAGTCGGCGTAACGCTTATGATCGCGGAACCATTTGAAAATACTTGCACATCGAAACGGAAAGTATCTTCTTTGGTACGGGCTACGAATTTAATTCGAGCGGTCCCCTTCTTATCGAAGGTTGATTGATAATCGGTAATTGATTCTTCAAAACGCATCCCGTCACCTCCACCATACGGTAAAGAATATGCCCTACCGAAATAAGGCAGATAAGAAATCGCCGAATCACCGCGCATTTCAAGAGAATAAGGAGTCGTCAGATGAACCGTACGTCCTCCCATTGGTAACGCCCGATCTACCTCGATCGTAAACCGACCGTTTTCTATCATTTCCTTTATTTCTTTTGCTTTCTGTTCTTTCCTTTCCTTCTTATTTTGAGAATAAAGGGATTGTCCCCCGAAAAAAAGAACAATCCCTACAAAAAAGAATAACCTAATGTTTCTCATATAACCTTAAATAACTAAACACTATTATTTGCCTATGTATATATAAGACAATTCTAAGCCTTGAAAGGTTTATTCGTTTATCATTAAATTACCTTAAAAACAAAGACTTGATTACGATCCGATTTCAAACATTAACTACCTGCATTTGTATATGTCCCTTAACTTTGCTTTATTTGTCCCTTCAATTTTCTGAAACAGATTAATAATTTTATGGAGAAAAAACATCAGTATCAAGGATTAACCAAACAAGAAGTAGAAGAAAGCAGGCGCCTTCACGGCGAAAATATCCTCACTCCTCCAGAGAAAGCCTCTCTATGGAGCCAATTTCTTGAAAAATTCAATGATCCGATTATCAAGATCCTATTGGTAGCATGGTTCTTATCCATGATTATCGCCGGCGTACATTGTTGGGGACCGGAGGCTAAAGGTTTCACTGCCTTCCTCGAACCGATCGGCATATTCTTTGCAATCATGTTGGCATCTTGTGTCGGCTTCTTTTTCGAAGTCAAAGCAAACAGGGCATTCAATGTTTTAAACACGGTCAATGATGATATTTTCGTGAAGGTGATCCGTGAAGGGAATATCTGCCAAATTCCGCGAAAAGAGGTTGTCGTCGGCGATATAGTCGTACTTGAAACGGGAGAAGAGGTCCCGGCCGACGGACATTTATTGGAAGCAATCTCCCTCCAGATTAACGAATCGACACTGACCGGCGAACCGATCATCAGCAAGACGACAAATGAAGCCGACTTCGACGAAGAAGCGACCTACCCGTCCAATGTTGTCATGCGCGGAACGACCGTCGTTGACGGACACGGTGTAATGGCAGTGGAGAAAGTCGGCGATGAAACCGGATACGGGAAAGTGTATGAAGGCTCGCAGATAGAAAATAATATCGACACACCGTTGCAGATGCAGCTGGCAGGGTTGGCAAAGGTGATCAGTAAAGCCGGCTATGCGATTGCTGCCATCACTTTCATTGCGCTGCTGACAAAAGTCTTGCTGTCCTCATCCGGGATGCCGGTCATGGACTTGATTTCGCACATCCTGAATATCTTTATGGTAGCCGTCACGTTAATCGTCGTTTCCGTACCGGAAGGCTTGCCGATGAGCGTGACACTCAGCCTTGCACTCAGCATGAACCGCATGCTGAAAACAAACAATCTAGTCCGTAAAATGCATGCCTGCGAAACAATGGGGGCTACCACGGTTATCTGTACCGATAAGACCGGGACACTTACGCAAAACCAGATGCAGGTATATCAAACGAACTTTTACAACCTGAAAGACCAGAAATTGGTAGACGATGAACTGAGCGTGCTAATCAAAGAAGGAATATCGGTCAATTCGACTGCCTTCCTCGATTTCTCCGAGGAAAAGATAAAAACATTGGGGAACCCGACGGAAGCAGCCTTGCTGCTATGGTTGAACAGCCAACATCAGAATTATCTGGAAATAAGAGAAAATGATCGGATACTGGACCAACTGACATTCTCCACCGAACGGAAATATATGGCAACAGTCGTACAATCATCCTTATTGGGCAAACGCGTGCTGTATGTCAAAGGTGCCCCGGAAATCGTACTGGCGAACAGCAATCGGGTGGCTATCGACGGGACCTACAAACCGGTAGAAGAATGCAAAGCCGGTATCGAAAAGCAACTGCTGGACTATCAGAACCAAGCTATGCGTACGTTGGGATTCGCCTATCAGATACTGGAAGACGGGCAGGATGCCACATTCTTCGTGAACGGACGACTGCACAAGACGGACCTTACTTATTTAGGTATCGTCGCTATTTCCGACCCTGTCCGTGCTGATGTTCCGGCTGCTGTCCAAAGTTGCCTTGATGCCGGCATCGACATCAAGATCGTGACCGGCGACACTCCGGGAACGGCTAAAGAGATCGGACGGCAGATCGGAACCTGGAAGACCGGAGACACCGAACGCAACATCATCACCGGCCCAGGCTTCGAAGCCTTGACTGACGAAGAAGCGCTGGATCGCGTGCTCGACTTGAAGATCATGTGCCGCGCCCGACCGACTGACAAACAACGCCTGGTACAATTGTTGCAACAAAAAGGAGCCGTAGTGGCCGTCACAGGTGACGGTACCAACGACGCCCCGGCCCTGAAAGCCGCACAGGTCGGACTATCTATGGGAGACGGAACCTCCGTGGCAAAAGAGGCAAGCGACATCACGATCATAGACAACTCGTTCAGTAGCATTACCCGTGCGGTGATGTGGGGACGTTCCCTGTACCGGAACATCCAGAAATTCCTGTTGTTCCAGTTGACAATCAATGTGGCGGCCTGTCTGATCGTCTTATTGGGCTCCCTGTTAGGAACCGAATCTCCGCTCACGATCACCCAGATGCTTTGGGTAAACCTGATTATGGATACATTTGCCGCCGGTGCACTAGCTTCGCTGCCGCCTAACGAACGGGTGATGAAAGACAAACCCCGCCGAAGCGGCAAGGACGGCGACTTTATCATTACCCGCCCGATGGCTTACAATATTTTCGGTGTCGGTCTCGCATTCGTAATCGTTTTGATGGGATTGTTGCTCCGCTTCCATGCACAGGATGGACTGACGCCGCACGACCTATCCTGGTTCTTCAGTTTCTTCGTGATGCTTCAATTCTGGAATATGTTCAATGCAAAAGCGTTTATGGAAGACCGCTCGGCATTCGCCAACCTCAAAGAGAGCAAGAGTTTCCTGACGGTGGCCCTGCTTATCATCGCCGGACAATATCTGATCGTCACGTTCGGCGGCGAAATGTTCAGTGTCGTCCCGTTATCTTGGAAAGACTGGGGAACCATTATCGGCTCGACTTCTCTGGTTCTCTGGATCGGAGAGATAGGCCGGTTAATCGAAAGATGGAGAAAATAAATAAAAAAAGAGGGTTGCGCAAAAAACTGACGCAACCCTCTTCACTTACATCTAAATCATTAACAGAGATTCTTACTTCTTGTAAGTCTTATACCCATAAACAGCCAAGTCACCCAACTCTTCTTCAATACGGAGCAACTGGTTGTATTTCGCCATACGGTCCGAACGGCTCAAAGAACCGGTTTTGATCTGTCCGCTATTGGTAGCAACGGCGATATCGGCGATCGTAGCATCTTCAGTCTCACCCGAACGATGCGAAGTGACGGAAGTATAACCGTTACGGTGTGCCATTTCGATTGCATCCAGTGTTTCGGATAACGTACCGATCTGGTTCACCTTGATCAGAATAGAATTGGCACAGCCTTCCTCAATGCCTTTCTTCAGGAATTCTACGTTTGTCACGAACAGGTCGTCACCGACCAACTGGCATTTGCTTCCCAACGCTTCAGTCAACAGTTTCCAACCGGCCCAGTCGTTTTCGTCCATGCCGTCCTCGATAGAGTCGATCGGGTATTTAGCAACCAATTCGGACAAATAAGCGACCTGCTGCTCGGCAGTACGCTTAGCACCTTTGGCTCCCTCAAATTTCGTATAATCGTATACGCCATCATGATAGAATTCGGAAGAAGCACAGTCCATAGCAATCGTCACATCCTTACCCGGCTCGTATCCGGCAGCTTTAATAGCGGCCATGATGGAATTCAAAGCGTCTTCCGTTCCATCCAAAGCAGGAGCGAAACCACCTTCGTCACCGACAGCCGTACTCAGACCGCGATCGTGCAACACCTTCTTCAAAGCATGGAAGACTTCGGCCCCCATACGCAAACCTTCACGGAAACAGCAAGCTCCAACCGGACGGATCATAAATTCCTGGAAAGCGATCGGGGCATCAGAATGCGAACCGCCATTGATAATATTCATCATCGGGACAGGCAATACATATGCATTCGTCCCGCCGATATAACGGTAAAGAGGCAGGTCCAAATAGTTAGCTGCCGCCTTGGCAACAGCCAGAGAAACGCCTAACATGGCGTTGGCGCCTAAATTAGACTTTGTCTTCGTACCGTCGAGTTCAATCAGTTTATGGTCGACCTCACGCTGGTTCAGGGCACTCATGCCCAGGATAGCGGGAGCAATTACATTATTTACATTATCGACAGCTTTCAGAACGCCTTTGCCACCATAGCGTTTTTTGTCGCCATCACGAAGCTCGATTGCTTCGTTTTCACCGGTAGAGGCACCAGAGGGAACAGCTGCACGGCCAAAAGCGCCGGAAGCCAAATGTACATCTACTTCAACAGTCGGGTTACCACGTGAATCAAGAACTTCTCGTCCTACTACTTTTACAATTTCCATACTTTTACTATTTGAGTTTTATCTTTCGTATAAATATAACAAAAGAGGACGAGGCTTTGTTGGGGAAAGGGGATCAATATTGTCTATCGCCCCATTTACAACGACATCGACAATTCGATCCGACATCCTAAAGCGTTCATTATGCGATAGAATATTGAAACTTTCCGGCTAAGTTACACTTCTAAGTTGAATCTTCACCTTGAAGGATCAAGAAGAACTGCAACGTAATCATATAACGAAGCCCTTGCAACCAAACGATTGCAGGGGCTTGTTTTTTGTCTGCCTCCGGTCTTCACAGAAGGAAGGGCAGAAGAACTTCTTATAATTTCATTAACTTTAGTATTAATATTCACCGCTTGTTCCCCCTCGCGGGGTAATTGGTCGCTCCCAAGTAACGGCTGCAAGGCCGGCTGTCCGGGAAATACCGCACGGTGATATTTAGAATTATTTGATTATAAAATGTCATATGTCTGTAAAGGCGGTACGTGAACCGCCCTTACGATAGACAGTATTGTTTTTTAGTATCAACCGTTATTTAACGATAGCCTTTACAGCTTCTTCACCTTCAACAGCTACAACTACGATACCCTGCGGAGCAGCGATTGTAGCGTTGTCAGAAGAAACAACCGTGTTAGCCACTACCTGGCCCAAGATGTTGCTGATGACAACTTTCTTGCCGGCAGCACCGGCAATTGTTACGTTGCCTTCGCCAGATACAACTTTAACTGTTGCAACTTCCACGTCCTCGTTAGCTGTTGCATCGCCTTCGCCCAATGTAACAACCAGAGCTTTTTCCACCTGATTTGTAAAGCCTAACTTACCGTTCAGGTTGTACAAATAATAATTCGGAGCAGAAATCGGTCTGATTACATAGCTGCTTTCAGAAGCTTTCATAATGTAGAACTTGAAGTTATCAACACCACCCAAGCATACATCTTCTTCTTCCTCTTCTGCAACCAAAACAGTCTCGCCGTTTACAGTCGTAGAGATTGTGTCAAGACCAGCCAATGTTGCCGGACGGAAAATAGCTTTCAAATCGCCATCACTTCCATCTACTTCTGTATAAGAACCTTCCAAAGCATAGTTTACATTATATACATAATCAGCCTTGTTAGCATCCCAATGAAGCATAGAATCCGTTGCGAAATACAAGAAGTCTCTTGCTTCTTCTTCACCATTACCTTTAGAGATATAGAAAGAATGGAAATCCTTGTCGATATCAGCTGTATCCAACCAGAATGTCATACCTTCGCCGATAATACCTTCCAAGATACCGTTCTTGTTCTGTTTCACAGCAACAGCACCTTCTTCGCTATTGAATGTAGCGTGACGTGCTACAGCTTCCAATGATTCAGAAAGAGCGTTAAAGTCAACCGTTACAGCTGAATAAGGAGCATTCAGTTCATCCAAAGTTGCAGAAGCAGCGTCAAAAACAGCAGTTGTTGTATTTACAGACCATTTGTTAGCATCATACTTAATCAGACCACTGTAATTTACTTCATCATTTCCAGCTGTAATATCAGTTTTGCCCAACTCAATCATAGCATACGTTCCATCTACATTTTTCTTGAAGAATACACGTTTGGCATCGTCTTTAGCAGTTGCAGCTTTATAATCACTAGTAACACCACCAAAATACTGCTTAGAATTATCGTTCTTCAAATTGTACAGCAAATAAGAAGTCGCAACGTTTACAACAGAGTCTTTCTGTTTTACATCTGTTCCGTCCAGATAAGCATATTTCATCTTATTTTTTACGCTTTCAGCCTTTTCAAACATCCACTGAACGCTATAAGCCGGATTGTTGATAGGAACAAAGTAAGGACTAGTACCTTTGTAAGCCATGTACAGCTTTTCAACCGTTACCGAACCAGTACCGTTGAATACCAATTCAGTCTGCTGGCTCAACTGTGCATCTGTCAATGCCAAGAAACCTTCGCTTTCAGTTGTCGGAGTCAGTTTGACAATCTGATATTTCCAGTTACTAATATCGGTCAAGTCCACAGAACCTGCAACAATACCTGTAACAGCAGTACCTGTGCTCAATGCAGCAGTACTGATTGCATATTCGCCAGCCTTGTCAGTCTTATACATGCTGACAGTGAAAGTCACGTTTGTTTCACGGTTTTTGAATTCGAAGTTACGTCCACTAACAGCAGAAACAACCCACTGAGCCAACGGAGCATTTACATCTACATCTTCCGGAGCTGCTACGGCTGCGCCGAATGCAGCAGCACCATAAGTCGGGATCAAATATTTGCCATACAAAGCAGCAGCAGCAGCAGTAGTGTTAGCCGGCTTAGTTCCCAAGAAAGAGATGTTGTAGATAGCAGCATCGTCTGCTTTCAATACGTCAGCAGCAGCAGCCCAAGTGTTGCTTGTTGTCATAGCCAAAGACAGTTTGTCGGCGTTACCGAAACCAACAGTCGTGATATAAGTCTTGATACCACCTGTAGTCAAAGAGTAAGCACCTACAAACAAGTTTGAAGCAGCCGTGTTGTCATTACCTTCAACTTTAGCAGAAGCCAATGTAATCGTATATTCACCTTCTGCATTCTGAGGATCGTCTTCTGAAACAGCAAAAACACCGTTCACGCTTGCAACTTTACCATCTTTCTTAACGTTGTTATCGGCCAACTTGTTACCTTTTACAGTTGTAAAGTCGTAGCCTTCACCAGTTGCAGCATCCAAGCCTGTGATACCAAAGTTCTTTTCCGGATTCAATACGATAAATGTGGCAGCTTCAACCTGTGCTTTTGTAAAGCCTGTTACCAACAGTTTCTTACCGGCAGCGTCAGCTTTAACAAAATACATACCAGATGTTGCAGGAGTAGAAATTACACTTACAGTCAATGCAGCATCTACAGTAGATGCATCTACAGCAATCATCTGATCTGCAAACGGATTGACATCCGGATCAGAAACTGCATTTGGGAATGCAAACTTGAAGCCTTGACCGGAAAGGTTGGCGTTCAAATCATCGACAGTGAGGTCTGTTTTAGCAACCCATGCTGTAGCTGCTGTTCCCGCAGCACTTACATCATATGTCGTAACGGCAGTTGAATTAACTTCAAATTGACCAGCCAAATTCAAAACTTTCAGTTTTGTAAAATCCAATCCTTTACCTTCTACAGTAAAGATGTTTGTAACAGTTGCAACATCTGTCACATTACCACTTAACGCATTACCATTTGCTTTCGTCACATAAAACGGTTTTCCATCAGCTTTCAATGTAAACGTAGAAAAGTCACCAATTGCATTGTAAGCATAATCAGCAATTTCAAACAAAGTAGCATTTTCGATAGCAAGATCACCTGTAGCATTATAAGTGGAAACAGCCGTTCCATTTACTTTGTAAGTTTGATCTACTTTGATGAAACCATTTGTGTTACCTAAGTAGAACTTTGCACCATTCTGCAGATCACCTTTTGCGGCTTCCGCTGTAGGAGCAGCGTTTGCAGAACCAAGCAACGCACCTACCATCAGTAAGCCCGCTGTCAAAAGAGTAGAAATCTTCTTGTTCATAATCTAAACTTTAATATTAATAATACAATAATTGAAATGTTCGTCCTATATATATGTACACGCGTTAATAATGTACACGTGTTAACTTTCGTATTTTGATAGCAAAAACGATCGTTTTTTTCGTCATTTTTTTCGCCTCTTTTTGGAGTTCGTGTTGAAAAGGTGGTTTTTTGTCCTTAAATTGCTATCTGATTGATAAGAAAGGATATAGAGATAAGATTTTTTTTCAGGAAAAGGGTTGTGGTTTTAAAAAGTATATGTATTTTTGTGGTGTAAAAATGACGAAAAGAAACGATCGTTTTTTTTCGTCATTTTTACATCCACCAAATAGCTCATCCACAGAGATTTATCTACAAAAACAGCATTCTAAAAATTCATTAATACCACTTTCGTTCAAAAATCGGTGTTTTTTAGAGAAAACCCCGATGCCTACTGTGTTTCGAAAGGGTGCTTGTCCGTCATTGACCCGATGCTTACCGGTCTGTTTTTTGAAGTTTTTCGGATTTTCAGTGAAAAACCTGCCAAAGTCCGCCAAGTCTGCCGGGGCCTTTTTAAATTTCGACGACCTGCTTTCCCCGTTCCGTCTTCCGGTAATAACCATTTCCTTCTGAGATGATTAGGTCATTTTTTTGCAGTTTCCGAAGGAATTTATCGACAGTCGATTCTGAAATTTCACGGACATTCGCTTCCTTGACCACGTCAATGCGTTTGAAAGAATCAAGAAGGGAGACAAACAAGTTGCGCAAATGGTGTGGAAACCGGAAGTGCACTTCCGACGAAGCACTCTGCAACGATGTAGCCACGACATAGGCATGTTGCAGACAAACCTTGCCGAGATGGAAGGCGGTGGCGAAATCATCGTCGCTGATCGTCCAGACACGCTCCGAGCAACCACTCTCGCCCTTGCGCAACGCGGTCAGTTGCATTCCTATGCGAAAAATAGCCAGACGATAGCGCAGGACCGTCGATTCCATGTCTTCGTTACCGAAAGAACGGACATTGTAGTACTCGCGCTCGAAAAAACGATCGAGGCGTTTACGTTGGGCATCACTAAATTTGACCCAGGTCGGAGAGTTGTCGAGAAAAACTCCGATATCGAGCACACGCTGCCCCCAACTTTCAAAATATTCGGATGCTGCCGGGCTATCGTCGGCCGAAGTCAACGGACGATAGGTCCCGCTTCCCGGTATGCGGTACATCAGAATACGGCTGAAGAGACCGTTTTCGGTCGAAGGGATCAGGCGGGGAAGCATGGCAGGAGTACCGCTCAGCAGTAGTGCCAAGTTGGGCCGTTTGACCATGAACGATCCGCTGCTTTTCGTCGAGCTGCCTACAGGTTCATGATGATACGACTTGTTCAGCACATCGTTATACTTGCCAAAATCCTGCGAGAACATGCTCAAGACCGTCTCCATCTCTGTATCGACCATGCAGGATGTGTAAGGATAGTTAGCTTCGAGCAGTTCCACGAGCCGGGCCTGCGTGACGTTACCCGTCAGCGCAAGGTTTCTCTGTTTCACCACCTTCGGCTTTGACGGAGCCGGACCGAGCGGCTGTTTGGAGGTCTGTTTCTGACGTTTATGCATCTTGTAGTTATCGTATGCTTCCTGCAACTCTTCATATTCTTCAACCTGGTGACGAGAATTGTCATAAATATACTGTTGCCAGGGTTCGAGCATCCGTTGCAGGGCAGCGATACGCCCTTTCCCACTTCCAGAACCGCCGGTTATAATCGAATAAAAGGCAGGTGTGTAATCGTGTTCGCCCAACGAACCTTTGACACCAGGAGACACGCTGCTCAGAAGCGTCAGCGAAGAAATCAGCAAAATGTCGCGATCCGTACGACTGTACGCACATTTCAATATGTCCGTGAGAAGAGGTGGCAAGTGATCGTAGATATTCTCGTCAAAGCAAGGAAGAAGGGTGTTATCCAGCTCTATATCATCACATTCACCGTATTCTGCCTCCTTTTGTGCCATTTTGGGAAAGGGGGTGGCAGACTTGGCAGATTTGGCAGACTTCGGGACGGAACTGGTCCCGTCCGGACGGAACGCACAGCTCCCATGAGAGGCACTGTAGCGTCGGTAGATGTCGTTTACTGTTGTCTCGACCTCGGCAGCCGAAAAGTCGGCCGAACCGTAACGGCGGACACACTCACTGACAGCGTCGTAGAGAGAAAAGCCGGCATTGTTCAAGACAGAGGACAGCTTCACAAGATAGGAATGACGGTTACCGGCAACAAAAGTATTGCTTTGTTCATACTTGTCAATGTAGTTCGAAAGCCGCGTGCCGGAGCACACGCTTCCGGAGGAATGTCCGGAAGCGGCCTGAGGCTCCGGATCAGCAACGGGGATTTCGATCGCTTCAGATTCTTCCTTATAAAAAGCGTTCGGATCATGGCCGGCGAAACAGCCACGGTTCGGATCTTTTCCACTGACGTCCACCTTCACGCCCGGAAGATCCACTTCGACATGGTGTTTGACGATTTCAAAGGCCAAGTTATGATTTTTCAAATCACTGTCGACCATTATGAAGAGCTTGACGCCGGTCCCGGAAGGGCTGACATGACCGGCTTTCACATACGGGAACTCAGCCGCCCGGCGGAGCAATTCAAGGACGGGTATAGGCGAATCGTCTATATCGATCACTATGCAAGCACTATAGCGCGCCATGTGTTCCAACTTACGACCTCCTTCCATCACGCCGCCGGCGACATAGAGGGGCAGTTTTTTCTTGTAAGCATCAGCTTCATCCTTCTTGCCGGCTTTGATAAGCCCACGCAGATAGGCGATCGGTCTCGCATACTCACCACTCTTCACCTTACCGATGTACTGATTCAAGGTCATCAAACTGGCGCTCCCTGTCTGGAACGCAGAGTCGAAGTAAGTACCTTCGACTTCTTTTTGTATTACCATACTATTGTGTATTAAATGAAAGGCTACAGTTCCCGCAGGAACGCTTCGTGCGGCTCTTTCGGTTGTTTATTCTTTCTAAGGTTCCCCCAAGTGCTCAACCAGGCAGGCGACCTGCTTCGGCGTATAAAGTTTCTGGAATTTCACCCATCCCGCAGCCAAAAGTTTTTCTTTCAGACCACGCGAAGTCCGTATCCATACCCACATCCTTTTATAGGCAGTCTCAGGGGGAGATTCCGGGAAATAAAGGAGCGCAAATTCGGTAACACCCATGGCTCCTTTTGCCGATATAAGCTCTATTTTTTTATCATTCATAATAATTTTGATTTAAACATTCTAATACATTATAAATGTACGACATTTTTTGGTATCATGCAAGAAATCCGACAATTATTTTATAAAAAAAACAAGAAATACCTCCAAAACCTCAGCTAACCGTATATACCTTTCCCGCCAGACCTCAGGACACCGTATCTTTGTAATGTAGTAAATCACTAACCCTTAATCTATTAATCGTATGTCAGTAAAGTACAAACTTGTTTTAAAAAAAGACTTGACCAAAGGTGCGGCAACCGATGCCAAGCGGTATTATGCCTCGGCCAATGTCACTGGTATGATGGATTTCGACACGATCTGCGATGTGGTGGCAGACCGTTCAACAGCCAGCGACGGTGACGTGGCTCTCGTCTTGTTGGGACTGATCCGTTGCATGCAAGAAGCGTTGTTGCGTGGAGAAGTGGTCCAATTGGGTGCATTGGGCAACTTCCGGCTCTCACTCGGAAGCTCCGGAGTGGTAAATGCGGATGATTTTCACGCATCATTGATCAGGAAGCCGCGAATAATCTATTCTCCGGGAGTTAAGCTGCGCGAAATGATCGCCAAAGTGAGTATTGAACGTATTGGACAAGAGACAGATAAGTCCAATGCAGGTGGTGAAGATGACAGACCAGGAGAATTATGAAACCAGCGCAAATCAACTTCGTAAAAGAATGCCTACCGGCAGCTGTGTCGGCAGGAGCCGCCTTCAACCTGAATCCGCTGGTCATTCTGGCACAGGCGGCGTTTGAAAGCGGCTGGGGAACGAGCAATCTGGCAAAGGAGTGCCGAAACTATTTCGGACTGACCGCCTATGGATGCAGCAACGCTTATTGGCATGGCGGGAAAACTACCGTAAAGGCATCCTCCTATCCATTGAATTTCCGACGCTACGACACACGAGAGAATTCCTTCCTCGATTTCGCCCGCTTGATACGGAACAATTATCGCTCCGCTTGGCAGGTAAGCAACGACCCGCAGGCCTATGCAAAGGAGATCGCCTACAGTCCTTACATCAGCGAACTGAACGGCGATAATCGGGAAACGTATCGGCACAGTATCATCCAAATCACACAAACGATACAGGCGGTGATGGCGTTAATCGGAGAATAACGGTTCAACCGTATGCCATACCAAACAACCACCCCATAGGGAGGGGTCAAAACTATCCTGTTCCCGCGCTTGACACGGGATCGCATTAAAACCGACGCTATAAAAATCTGATTGATAAGGTCCGTCTTTTTGCGACCCCGCATCAAGTGCAATGTATTATAAACTCTAAACGACTATCCATCATGAAAAAGATCAGAAAGGTTCTTGAATTTATCTTGGCTTTGTTGAATTTTTTGTTCCACTTTAAACCTGTACCGGATGAAACACCTCCCATCAGCCCTGAAAGTTTTCCTCTCCCTGATTATCAAGATCTTGAGAAGAGGAATGAACCTCTATTTGAGACTGTCTGTTAGGGTCAGGCTCTGGTAAAACGCAAAAAGCCCGTCTGCGAAAGGCAGACAGGCTTTTTTTATTTGTTTGTTGAATAAGCCGGAATTTATTCAGCAGCTTTTTCTTCTGCAACCGGTGCTTCTGCAACAGGAGCTTCTGTTTCAGCAGCAGCTGTAGACTTTTTACGAGAACGTCTTGTCTTAGTCGCTTTCTTAGCTGTAGCTGTCTTCAACATGTTTTCGTTGTAATCAACCAGTTCAATGAAGCACATGGCTGCGTTATCACCCAGACGGTTACCAGTCTTCAGGATACGAGTGTAACCACCCGGACGGTCACCGATCTTCTGAGATACTTCCTTGAACAATTCTGTTACAGCATATTTGTCTTGCAAATTGCTGAATACCACACGTCTTGAGTGAGTTGTATCCTCTTTAGACTTAGTGATAAGCGGTTCTACGAACTTACGGAGCGCTTTAGCTTTAGCAACAGTCGTAAAGATTCTCTTATGCTTGATAAGAGAACATGCCATGTTTGAAAGCATTGCGTTACGGTGAGTGTTCGTACGACCTAAATGATTTATTTTCTTATTGTGTCTCATCGCTATACTTACTCTTTATCTAATTTATATTTAGTGATATCCATACCGAATGAAAGGTTC
>OGGH01000070.1_pt1 | contig 103840 bp, 148 predicted proteins | sample 1571161 | NCBI WGS metagenome assembly OGGH01 (sample SAMEA2582053, study PRJEB24529) | metagenome | biome: Human gut stool | place: China | collected 2011 | reverse complement strand
ACGACAAGCCCATTGGCAGAATTAAGTATGCACTAAATTAATTCCGCCAACAGGTATTCAATGTAAATTAATGTATTGCCATGAACGCTGAATGTGCGGATGCTGTGTGGCACGCTTTCAAAGTACAAGTCTATCACATACTTGTACGTTTTAGTTTGAGGTTTCATTTTTATCCTCCTTTTTTGTTTTAAATAGTTGATTTATTTGTGTTCTTCCTTCGTGCGTATAAAGGCAGAGCGGCTGCATTTGCAAATTTATCAAATTTAAACAGATGTGCCCGACTTCGCAGCCGGGCACATCTGTCAATGCTTAAAAGCATACATTCCTGAAAACTCACTTCTTACCTTGTTCGAAAACATCGTAAACCACGGTGCCCGACTGGCAGAATCCTACCAGCCACGGTATGTATTCCACCCGGGGCTCGTCGTAAAACTCTTCATTCTCCAGGTCGAAGCGTATCTCACGGCGGAAGTTCACGCAGAAGTTGATGCGCTCTTCCGGCTGAAGCACGGGGAGGTCCATATATCCGCGATGATAGTTGATGAAAGCGCGGAGGGTGTCGAAGAATGCGGCATACTTCCGGTCGTCGTCCTTGTAGAGCAGATGCACGGAGAGGTCGAGGGCCACGTAACACTCTTTCACGTCAATCCCAATCAGTTTCTCACGTATCATTTTATCTATGGTGTCAAACCGTGACAGGTATATGGCTGCGGCATTTTTCTTCTTCCTGCTGAAAAGTGCCTTGATAAGTCTGCGCATTTTCATGGCTGTAATATATTAAAATTGTTTCATTGCACGCAAAAATAGCTAAAATTCGGTGGAAAATATAAAATCATTGACAATTATAAATTATTTTTCCTTATATTTGCATTGTGTTTTAAAACTCTCACTTCACCCCTGTCCGTCTTTCCCTGAAGCGGGCGGGGGTCATCGTTTCTATCAGGGCTATTCTTCTTCGCCCCATTCGTCTTCTTCATCGTCGCCATCGTCTGCCGGACGATCCATCATGCGGCGGGCAATGAGGGCTTTCATGCTCACCAGTCCGGTTCGAACCTCGTCTTCCTTGTCGTGCGTTTCTTCAGCGGAGCAGATTTCCTCGTCCACATGCCAGCGCACGCAGAACAGGGCGGGATGTCCGTCGTAGGATGTCTGCATGGCGAATCCCCGGCGTTCCAGTTCCACCAGGTACGGAGGCAGCGGGTCGGGCATCTTCGGGATGGGCCATGCCTGGAAGTATTCACGGATGCGGCGCACGGTAAACACTTCGTCGGCATACTCCTCCCGCTCCACCGGCTTGTAAGTGTCGGTAAAGGCATCCACCAGCTGCATCAGCGCTTTTGGCGGCTGCAGGGCCGGGTCCTGATATTTCAGCTTCTTCTTGCTCATTATTATTCTTCATTATTCATTTTCAATTAAGTCGACATCGGCATACCCACACCTATCATGCGGCCCGATCCGTAATAGCGCACACCGATAACCAGCGTGTCGAATGCGTCGCTCAGGTCGGTACGGATACTTAAAGCGGTTTCAGGATCAGCCATTTCATCTGCCGTCAACCGTTTCTTTTCATCTCCCTTCTGTTTCTCAAAACCGTTGCGCCCTTCCTTCACACGTGCATTCTCCATGGAGGCAATCAGATACTCGTTGTTCTCCTTATTGATGCGAAGGAACGGGCGCTGCGTGCCGGCAAAACATCCGTTCAGGAACTCGTACTTCTTGTTGTGGCTCATGGGCCGTCCCATGGCTACCTCAATGACGTTCCATCCGTGGCTGCGAAGCACTTTCTTCACAATGTTGTAGAAACGGGTTTCTTCGTGGCGCTCGCTGGCGTAGGCGGCTCCCTGCTTGGCGGTGTCGTCGTAGTAGAAAATCACGTCGCGGCAGGTCAGGCGGTGCGGCTCGTAATACTTGCAGAACATCTTGCAAAGTCCCTCGATACGGGTGTTCTTTACGTTGGTCATGCTGTTGAGTATGCGCAGCACGCTGGTGTTGCTCCGGCTGTCGGTCTGCCCAATCACCAGACAGTTGATGTGGGCGTTGTAGTCGAAGGCGATGCGCAGCGGTTCTCCGGGCTTTATGTCGGTGTCCAGACAGCAGTCCTGTGCCTTGGAAAGCTCGTTCAGGTCGATGCTTTCCGACTCTACACGCAGGGTACGCCCGCCGTTGTATATCTGCGTAATGGTGCGTTTCTTATATTTCTGTGCGGCTTCCAGCTGCTCTTCGTCGTTACTGAGATAGCAGTGCACGTCAGGGTCGAAGTTTGCATAATAGCCGTCGTTGATTTCTTCCTTCTCGACGTTGCGGATGGAGATGTCGAACATGGTGGGGGTAAGTTCCTTCTGCATGGTGCGGATGAACTGCTCTCCCAGAATGTCGATGTTTTCCACGGTGGAAAAAGAGAAGTAGATGCTGGCCTGGCAGCGCAGCTTGTTCAGCTCACGCTGGTATTTGGGGGACTGCACGATTTCCGGGCATACTTGTGCCTCACGTATCATCTCCGCAATCTTCCGGTTTATTTCCGGTGTCTGCTCGTCACGGCGCTTCCGGAGCCATGCCTGCCGCTTGGTGAGCGGAGCATCGCTTACAAAGAATATACTCTTGTAGTACGGATTCAGGTTTTCATCGAATCCGGGATGATTGGTGTTGATACCACGAAGCGTAGGAAGAATTTCGGCCTTAATCAGTCCCTCCGGCATAAAACGGCACTCGTCGCCGATGATGGAGCACGAGTCCATACCGTTGGCAGCAGCTTTCACTCCGGTAGAAATCATGTAGTACACGAATCCGTTCCAGAAGTGGATGCAGTTTTCCCACACCTTCGGCTTTACTATTGGTTCCTTGAAATTGCATTTGGCCGGAGCATGTCCACGAAAGAAATGGACTCCCTCTTTCAGTCCGGTCATTCGCTCCAGCGAGTAAAGCGTTTTAGGTACGGTCTTCGTAAAAAGCTGCTTGATACTGTTACCTAAGAAAAGTCCGGTTCCGCGCGGCATGGACTGGATGCAACCGGCCATTTCGGGCGTAATCAGTCCGTCGGTCTTACCTGTACCACGGCCTGCTTCTACGGTGGTATTCCGGCATCGGTAGTTGTACACCGCACGTTGGGCCGGATTCATGTAGATGTAGTTGGCCGCAGTTTCCTGCTCCTCCGCTTCCTGCACGTCCGACAATGCCGAGGCGTGACGCTGTGCCCGTCGGAGTGATTCCTCGCGGGCGGATTCATAGTCGTTTCGTCGTGCCATGGTTTATTCCTCCTCTTCCGGTTGTGTAAAACCGTCCCGGTTTACTTCATCGTATTCCTCGTCCGGAGCGTTTTGTCCCTCGCTTACATATACACCGTCGTCGTCTTCCACCATCTCCTGCCACTGGTCGAGCTTCACACCGTATTTCTTTCTCAGGCGGCGCATTTCATCGCTGTCGTGCCCGGTTTTGTTCGGAAATTTCTTCTTCACATCCGATGTAATGACTACCGGCATACGTATCAGTTCGTCGCCCAGTTCCTCGGGTGTTTCCGGCTGATCCAGGCGGTCAATCTTGGTGAGCAGGCTTGCTCCGTTGTACACCGCTTTCATGTCGCCCGTATCGGCTCCGTTTCGCATCATCAGGTCGGCGGCGTGGCGCACCTTCATCGAGGAAATGTTTCGCTGTCCCTTGGCGTAGAACGACGAAATGAAGTCTATCACCTTCAGGTCGCCTCCCAACTGGCTGTACGTGCGTTTCCACCGGTTGATGATGTACTGACGCAGATTCATGAACGGGTCCTCCTCAAAGCGCTTGTACGCATCCAGGCAGACTTCCACCCGCTTTTTCTGCTCGTCGGTAAAGGCCATGTTCTGCCACGGCACACCCGTTTCAAAGTGCTTCCGCAGCAGGTCGTAGAATCGTTGTGCTATTTGGCTTGCCATAGTTTGTGTTTGTCGTCTCTTATTCTAGTTTGGTCACGAAACAATTTTCATGACCAAACGAAGTGCTATTTCATAATGCTTTTCGTATGCTCCTTCATCCGCAACATCTCTGCCACATTCTCATACTCTTCCGGCGAAGTGGTGAGCGTGAACATCTGCATGGCATTGCTTCGCTGCGTGTTCAGGCTTCCCTGAATGACCAGGCTGTGCGATTTACTCTTCACCGTGATACAGCGGAAACCCACATTATCCTCGCACACCACCAGACGGCCCGACTGGATAAAATCACCCAGCTGACTCCGGATCTCCTGACGCTGGTTGAAGGTGGCTCCGGTGGATGCCGGCTGCGAAATGAGTATCATTTTGCTGACGTCAGCAATATGGTCCGACGGATTGGTGGGATCGGGCTTCACACGCGAAAGAATGCGCCGGATGGTCTGTATGAGCTTCACATCGAGGCGCACCATGACAATCCCCATTTCACCGCCGGAACAGTAGCCGGACAGGGTACCCAGCAGGTCGCACATGTCCCAGTCAGAAAAACTGAAGAAGTTGGCAGCCGTGTGCTTTTTGCTGCACTCGTCAATCATTCCTTCCAGCTGCTTGTGGTAGCAGCAGGGTTCAATTATTCTCATAACGCACCTCCTTTCATCTGACCTTCAGTTACACTTTCAGTAGGATCTACTTTCTTGCGTGCGGTTTCTGTAGTTTTTTTCGGTTCTTCCGCCGTTTTTGTACGGTTTTCCGTTGTTTCGGCACGCTTTTCCTCATTTTCTGTACGTTTTTCGGTATTTTCGGATCGTTTTTCTGCTTTTCCTTCCGATACCTTTGGCTCCTGATTTTCCGTGTCAGCAGGCTTTGTCTCTGCCTGTACGGATACAACCGGAGCGTTTACACCAGGAATGGAGATACCGGCTGCAGTAGCTACTTCTGCCGTTTTCTTAGGCAGGTTTTCTCCCCATTCCATCAGCTCCTCGATACGAAGGCGAAGCTGTTCCTTGTACTCCTCGGTAATCTTCACGTCGCTGCGGTTGATGTATTTCTTGTTTCCTTCCACGCGGGCCTTGCGGCATACTTCCTGCTGGCGTACATCCTTCATGGCTTCTATCTCGGCACGGGTAAAGTCGCCAGGACGTTTCATGCTGTCGGCTGTGGAAGTTTCCTGCTCGGTGTAGGTACCGTTCAGTGCTGCATCCACATTGGTCCAGAACGCGCGGATTTTCTGCTCGGATGCGATGGCTTTCTTGGCCATGTCCGCGCGTGCTTCGTCGCTTACGTTGGGATTTTCGGCCATTACTTCCAGCGTGCCGCGATACTCGGCCAGTTCCAGGTACATGGTGGAAAGTTCTTTTTCTCCCTTGTCGCGGAGAGATTTCGGCAGCTTATCCTTATAGAGTGCAAATTCTTTCGGTCTGCGGCCGTCCACTTCCTGCTCTTCGTACTGGCGTGCGGTCATGTTTCCTTCTTCATCGGGCGCACCATCATCCGGAACAATCGCTTTGTAACGAACGGTTCCAACCGGACCGCGAGTGGCTTTCTTGGCCAGTCCGGATTTCTTCCGTACTTCCTGCAGGAACAGGTTCATCTTGTTGAGTGCACGGCGGGCTTCATAGCGCTGTACGTCGCGAAGGAAGTCTTTTGCCCGCACAATGGCCGACACCAGACGGCATCCTTCGTCGAAATCCTTCACGGGCACTTTCATCCAGCATTCGGCCAGCGCCAGCAGTTCCGGAAAAGTTTCGTCCGTCCATCGTTTCACACGGTCCAGATAGTCTTTCTTTTCTTCTTCATTCATGATTCTGTAGTCTTTTAAGTATTCTTTTTCTGTAATCATAACCTTTGTTTTTCAATTACTTTACCCCAAAAGTAGGGAAAACCTATATGTCGTTGAAGGACATAAAAAAGTCCGGCACCGATTAGCAAGTGCCGGACTTTCATCCACTTTTTCGTTTGTTAGAATATGCAAATCAAACGGTTATCCTCCATCTCCTAGACTTGCCTCTGATTTCAGCGTCAATGTACCCGACCAGGTAGTCAGGGAGTAGCGGTTCGGGTTGCTGGTCACTGTTACCGCATGACCGCTGTCAGAATCCGGAGTGGTACCGCTATCGTAGTTGTTGTTCACTTCCGTACCGAAAGTAGGATCGTACACTACGTAATAACCTCCTGACGGGTTTTCCGCAAAGAAAATAGCGTCACCACGGTTCTTCAGGATACGGAGCACATGGGCTGCGTTTTCCACGTCCTTGTCGATGGTAAACATCAGCTGTACGTTATAGCCCTTTGCACCTTCGTTACCAGTTGAAGAAATCTGACCGCTCTGTTTCTTGATACGGAACTTCCACGCTCCCTTACCAGGAGAAAAAGCAAAAGAAGCTTCAGTAAATGCAGCTTTAGATGCTTCATATACAGGCTTTGCCGTAAGGTCTTCCGGATAAGCGACATAAATCTGATTACCGATACCGGCAAACTGTTCATCGCAACCGGCAGCAGCCTGACCAATATCCATTAAGTCACATGATAATTCTGCCATAATTGTCTTATTTTGAAGTTTGTATAATCGTTATCCCAGTCCCGATTTGATAGTCAGAGTTCCGTCCCAGGTAGTCAGGGAGTATCTGTTCGGGTTGCTGGTAACAGTTACTGCATGACCGCTATCAGAATCCGGAGTAGTACCACTGTCGTAGTTGTTGTTAACTTCCGTACCGAAAGTAGGGTCGTACACTACGTAATAACCTCCTGACGGGTTTTCTGCAAAGAAAATAGCGTCACCACGGTTTTTCAGGATGCGGAGCACATGAGCTGCGTTTTCCACGTCCTTGTCTATGGTAAACATCAGCTGTACGTTGTATCCTTTCGCCCCTTCGTTACCAGTTGAAGAAATCTGTCCGCTCTGTTTCTTAATACGGAACTTCCAGGCTCCTTTACTGGCCTTGAAAGTAAATGCTCCTGAAGCAAAAGCCGCTTTACTCTCATCGTATGTGGGAGGTGCTTTCAAATCTTCCGGATAGGCTACATATATCTGATTACCGATACCGGCAAACTGTTCTTCGCAACCGGCAGCAGCCTGACCAATATCCATTAAGTCGCATGATAATTCTGCCATAATTGTCTGGTTTTAAAAGTTTGTGTTTGTGTTGTGAAGGCTGCCAAGTTTGGCAGCCTGTTTTATCTCAGCGGGCGGGTTATTATTCGCCTTCCGATTCGAAGATGGCCTGAAGGTAGGTCGGGTATCCGTTGTAAACGATGTCACGCGGAGAGATTGTTGCACCGTCGCTCCATGCCTTGAACTTGTATCCAGATTCAGCAGCAGGAGTCAGTTTCACGGTTTCGTCCTTCGTATATACATCCTTTTGCGGAGACAGCGTTACCTTACCCCATTCTTCGTTGTTGGAAGTAACGGTCAGGGTATTCTTCTGGTAGTCACCGTTCAGCTGTTCAATCTGTTCAATAGTACCGTCGCTCACACAGAACTTGGATGGTGCGATGTCCAGAATACGTGCGCCTACGGTAGACTGTACCTGGAAAATCAGCACGTTCAAGTCGTTCGGGTCGTGACTCATCATCACCGAGTTCCAGTCGCTTGCACGGTCAAGACCGAACTGCAGGTTTTCAGGGAGAGTTGCAATCATACGATTACCCTTACCAATAATACCGTCGGTTACAATCTTGATGTTTTCCATTCCCACGAATGAGAATCCTTCACCGCCTGCACTTGTAGTCTGCAATCCGGTAAACTTACGCATGTAGCTGTGGGTAATGAGTCGCTTCTGCTTCGGCGACATGTAGACGATTACTTCCTGAGCGTTACGCAACAACGGATGCCATCCTTCCACCCATTCTACAAATGCGTCGAAGTGTTCTCCATCCTGAGTTTCAGGACCTTCGTTAATCGGGTCGCAAGCCACAAGGTTTCCTTCCTTGGAAGAAATCTTACCCTGATTAATAAGGTTGTTAATGATAGTCCAGTAACCGTTGTACAGACTGAGCGGGTCGTCTTCTCCCAATTCAATGTTACCGAAGAACAGGTTGCTCAGGTTATCGCCGGCAAACTGCTTACCAATCTGACGAAGGATAAATTCTGTGACCGGTGCATTGTATGTTCCGTTTGAACCCAGGATGCTGAACGGCTGTTTTTCGCGGAAGTTCTGAAGGTTTTCGTAGTAACGCGACCAAATCTGGTTCATCACCAGTTTGCTTTCGTCCATGAAACCAAGGGTTGACTTCAGCGTAGAACCTTCCTTGTAACGGCGGGCTTCACCACCCTTACGACGGAAAATGATTTGAGTCTGTGCGTATTCAATATCTTCGATAACCTTGATGCGAAGTTTGTTGAACACTGCCATGTTATCGAGAACCGGGCTTTCGATGATGTCCGGAGCAAGAATGTCTTTTACATGCGATACATTCTCTTCACTGAGTGCGTATAACTTTGTAGCCATATTGTTTGTGTCTGGTTTAGTTTTTGTGTCGTGTTCTTATCTCTTATCGTGCTTTGCTGATTTCAACATCACGCTTGCGGCGGGCTTCAGCTTTTTCGCCCCAGCTCATGTTTTCACCGCATACGCTCTGCACATGGAACTGTCCGCTTTCCTGACCTCCGTTGTTGTCTTTCGGCGGGTCCTGCGGAGTAGGTTCCAGCTGTGCCGTTTCGCTCAGCTCCTTGATTTCCGCATCCTTCTGTTCGATGTTCTTCTGAGCTTCATTCAGCTTCGCTGTCAGTTCTTCCGATTCCTTCTTATGAGCGTCCTTCAATGAAGAAACCTCTTTTTCATGTTCCGCTTTCAGGTTGTCCAGTGCTTCCGCATGGTCTTTCTTCATCTGTTCGATGGTTGCGTTAAGCTGTTCTACTTCCGTGAGTTTTGCAGCCAGCGTAGATTCCGTCTGTTTAGCTTTCATGACGAACTCTTCTACATTGTCCGCCATGGTTTCCACCATGTAGAAACCGCCGTTTTCTTCGACTACCAGGGAGTTTACCTTTGCAGCCGACTGAATAAAGGGATAGCTTTTTGCCATAGTTGCTTGTTTTTGAGTTTGTGATTCTGTTTTATCTGATGCCGGCTGCTCCACAGAAGCCTGTTCCTGTGTTCCCGGCTGCTTTTCTTCCTTGATTCCTGCCGATTTGCTGTCTTCGCGTGAGGCTCCGGACGAATTTCCTTTCTGACTCAGACTCACTCCGGCCAGCTGCTGCACGCGGTTCACGCAGAACTTGAAGTCGCCCTGACCATCGACCATGGTACCCACCACATCGCCCGCATCGTAGGTTTTTCCGGTCAGCTGGTCGTCCGTCACTCTGGGACGGCGCTCGCGTACCATCTGCTGAAAATCGGCGCAAAGACGGTTCAGCTCTTCCTTGATGCCTTCGTAGTTTCCCTCGGCCGCGTCGCGGTACTCCTTGTTCTTATAAGGAGATCCGTCGGCGTAAATCTCGGCGTACCGTTCCTGCGTCACGGTGTTCACATCGCCGTCCTTGTTAGTGAGCATCGCGCACATGGTACCGATACATCCCACCGTGTCGTGCGGGTTGGTAAAGTAGATTTCGTCGCACAGGGCCATCAGCGCATAACCGGCACTGCAGGCCATCCCGTCGATGTGACCGACAATCTTCTTTCCTTTTGATCGGGCGTAGTTCAGTGCCATCTCATAATCGTACTTCGCCATGCTGCTACCTCCCGGGCTGTCCATCTCGATAATAAATCCGATGGTATGCGCATCGTCAGAAGCACGCATGATGATGTCCTTGTGCTCCTTGCTTCCGTAGGAACACAGGTCGCCATTACGAAGAATGGGGCTCTGTACGTCGATAACCGAAATGATGCGGTCGTCTTCCCCTATATCGTTCCATCCGGTTACATCATCGTAATCTCCGATGTAAGTCTTTTCAGCATATCCGGTACGCGAAGAAAGGAAGTAAGGTCGGTCGGTCCGCTCGTCCGGCTTCTCGTAAGGACGGTGTGAGGCAATGTTGTCAAGAATCGTTCTCCGGTAAGCATGCAGAGACTCCGGGTAAAAGTCCCAGAATCGCGTAGACATGATTTCGTGAAATGCTCTTGTTGCCATTTTCGTTTGATAATTAATTGATTACATCACGAAATTACGCACGCGAAATGCGGTAATGAAGGACACAAAAAATGACTAAATGCGTGAATTACAGAAATATGCGGATGCTCAAACGGATTTTCTCTGCAAATAAAAACCTGCTAAGAATGAGCATGTTGTAAAACACACGGAGTTTGTGCGAAAAAAAAGAAATTTGCGGCGGACGCAAAGAAATTGAAGAATGCCACAAAGAAGATAATGAAGATTTACCTGCAGGACGAAAGAAAAACGCGCACAAAAAGAAAGGCCCAAAGAAAAAATGCCGCCCCACACACGTATGCAGGAACGGCATTCCAACGGAAAGAAAAAAGCAATATATATAATAAGGTGTAGATGTCAGACCACACGCTGTGCGCCGGTCACGTTGCGGATGGTGAGTGTGCACGAAATTACGCCGTCGCCTTCCTCATACTGAAATTCATAACCGTCGCTCACGGCACGCACAAACATTTCACCGTCGCCAAATGTTCTTACAATCAAATGGTTAGTGCTGTTTTTCAGCGTTTCAAGCTGCAAATAGGTTTCCTGCGTCACCCTCTCTACCTCCCAACTCACCGTCACTTCGTAAGAATCGCCGGCCACGCTGGTTTCCGCGCTCTCCTTCAGGCTCCCTGATTTCGGTTTCATCTGAATGGAAATCTTACGGTCGCCCGACACAGAAAAATCAGGTTTGTCACTTTTCTTCTCAATATTGAACGGGCGGGAAAACGTAACCGCGTCGTCCGGATAAGCTTCAATGCTGCCTATCAACTCGTAATAATTCTCGCTGCAATTCATGATTTATGTGTTGTTTTGTGGTTGAAAATGGCGACTGACAAAGTTACTGACAAATCGCACCAACTTTCTTCGTTTCTTTAACTTTTATTTATTGCTATTCATGTATAAATTTATGGCGTGTATATACAGATTCTTCCGGTTCTCGACTCAAGCTCTTCTTTTCTCACTTTGATGTCAGACTTCATTCTGGATTTGATTCTCCACCAATATCGCATCATGCTCTCAAATCTTTTCATGTCTATATCGTACAAAACAATGAAATCAGACATGACATCTTCGGAAGTAACATGTTCGCCCATTCTATTTGCCCGGAAAATACAGTCATCATGAAATCTGGCGAAATCATACCAAAACTCACGTTTCAATTCATTCCTTATCTTCTTACTCCCGTTGATATTCAGGTGAAAAAACTTATCCACTTTCACCTCACCGCTAAATTTGCAGACGCTTTCAGGCATTTCCAACTCCAGGTAATCTTCTTTCTCTTTTTCAGTCAACATTTTAAACTGAGCGGTAAATAATGATTTCTGAGGTTTCAAATGAAAGGCTACTTCATTATAGGAAAAATCTGTTATACCCGAAAAATCTGCATCTCTGAACAAGTGAGTCTTCATATATACACCCAGAAGGCTGTTCTGAGGAAACCCGACCGGAGTTCCATACTTTATTTCGAAGTATTTCTTATAATAATCACTCACTTTAAGGAAGCATGAGTGACGCTGCTCATTCATTGAATTTTTTGGCATAGTAGTAAGATAAAGTCTGTAAATCAATTAATCAACAGCAAGTTACGGACGATTCAACACCAATCGGAATTTCATTCAACAAAAAAAGGTTAAGCGTCTGGGGACTTATTTTGCGTGCTTTTCACGATTTTGCAAAGCTGTGCAATTTTCTTGCAAAATACTTCTAAATAGTTATTTATTTAATTATCAATCATTTATAGTGTGTAATAAATAATAAATAAAGAGTTATTGCCGATTGTTCATTGATTTTGAAGTGAAGAAAACGTATTTTTTCGGTAAAGAACAGATTTCAGGCTGTCCGGCTTTTTCTCTTATGTCCATTGCGTAGCTCTATCTGTTATACGATGAAGTTGGATATAAAGGAAGTAGAACGAAAGGGGAAAGGCGTGCTTTGTCGTCCCGCGTTCCGCAGGCCGACCTTTCCCTCCTTTCGTTCTTTCAGGTTTCCCTTCGGATTCCTTCCCCATTCGGACGCTCACAGGAAGAAATGATTCGACTGATGTACACCCTTCTCTACCCTACGAAAAATTTTTATTTTAAAGATTTTGTAAACTCGTTTTTCGTGAAAAATCGGCAAAATATCAAAAAGTACAATACTTTTAATTGATTATCAGATAGTTATTCATTGCAAAAATTTCGCCAACGCTTCGCAAGCTTTGCAAAATTGCTTACAAATGATACTTAACTAACTGATTATCAAATTGCAAAATGTTTTGCAAAGGTGTGTAAAACTTGTAATATTTGATACTGAATTGATTTTCTAAGCGATTTTCTCTTTGTGCCGGAACGATTTTTCTGAAAGTCTCGTGCCTACGCCACTCAAATGGCGTAACTACGCGACAAAAGTGTCTATTAAGCGCGGCCGCAGTGGCGATACTACGCCAGTTTGGAATTTATGTGACGAAATACGGCTTTTGTTGACAGAAAAAAGGCGTAAAAGTGCAATTACATACACTTCTACGCCTCCTTAAAAATGAATCAGAAAGTGATTAATTGAAACCTCCTCCTCCCTGGTCCTCTCCTTCCTCACCCGGCTCGGTTGTTCCCGGTGTGCCGTTTCCTTCTTCATACATCCGGTTGAGCGACATCTTGTCAATCTGTGCCTTGAAATCCTTACTCGCTGGAACAGCACTCTTTTACGGATAATCTTTTCTTCTCCGCTTACCTCGGAACTCTTACAGGTAATGGCTGGCTTCAGGTATCCCATGTTTCCCAGGCTTACGCCATGACCTTCGAGCATCCAGGTACAAGCCGATTCCACCATGGTCTCTACCACGGCGCGGCAGGTTGCCTTACTGATTCCGGAACGGAGGGAAATCTGTTCGATTACTTTTTCAAAACTTACGGTTCCACCACGGACCGCTTCGGCCACATACTTTTCTGTGCCATCCTTGTCAAATCCAAAGGTCTTCTTTACGACCTTATAGTTCAAGCCTCCCATAGTTGTATTTGTATTTAAAAATTCGACGGATAGAAGCGCTTCGTGCGATTCCACCCGTCGATAAATCTAATTTTGCAACCCTTGTTTATGAAGGACTAAAAATAATCATTCTTTCGTGTCTCCTTTCTTCTGGTTATGTTCTTTGTTTATTGAGTCTTTGAAAAGTTCTGCTTCCATTTCTTTCATGCGGCGTTTCATTTCTTCAAGCACGGCAGCTTCTACCAACTGCCGGTTTTTCTTGACGATGGCAGCCCGCTCATAATCTTCATCTTTCACAAACTGTTCGATTAGCCTGTTCTGTGCGTCGATGTAAACCGCGTCAATGGTGTGAGAGCTGTATTTTATGTAGTCGTCAATTTTGAGAACGGCGTGCTCCAGGTTGTCTATTTTCTTCTCGTTTCGGGTCATCCATCGCGATATGGACCGGTAAATCAGAAATAGCGCGGTGGAGTTTATGCAAACAAAAACGATGCTGATTATTAAGTCTGCGGTATTCATAATTAAAATTTGTTGTTCCCGTGCATGCGCGGACGGGTGCGGTTATACTTCATTTTTTGTTCGATGTGCCAGAGGAGGTCGAATCCTTTGATTTTGGACATGCAGGATATTTCCTCTAAAATTCCTATAAACAGATATGCAATAGGATATTTGTTCCTATACCTTGAGATAGTCTGTACTACATCATAACACCACTCGGTAAAAGTCTTTTTGCTTCTTTCCTGTATGTATTCTTTCCGATGATTGAAAGAAAATTGTATGTCTGAAAAATTTGTTTTCCTCAATCCTGCCAGGTCAAATATACGAATGCAGACATCGGCAAATTCATCTTCCACACTATCTTTTATATACGCTTCAAAATCTTCCTGAAATCTTCTTACTCGGGTCTCTTCGCTAAATGGGATATTATTTCCTTGCCATTCATTAAACTTTTCCACATCGGACCGTTTACCTTTTCTTTCGGCCTGCACAGCTTCCATCAGCTCGCTAATGACCAGACAAAGGAAATGCTCGGTACTTAAATCCTCGTCGTGCCATCCGTGTTCTACGGCGTTCTGGTAGGCTTCATCTCTCAGTTTGTTCAGGTTTATCGCTTCAATTGTTTCCATCTATTACGTATCCTTTCTTTAGTTTTCTTGCTTCTTTTTCATTTCTATAATACAGCGTGATAACACATGGCCGGCCATTCTTTTCGGCCACAGCCTGCACCTCGTATTTATTGGTGCGTGCCCGGTAAAGTACGCTCACTATTCGCTTGATTGTGGTTGGCATAGGCTATTCCTCCTTTTGCAGCTTCTTCATCTCTTTTCTTATCTTTATACGTTTAATTATCTGATACCATTTCGTACTTCGTTCATTTATAATTAAGTTATATTTATTAAGTAAACGGTTTTCTCTCTCAATAGAAAACTTTAACTTGTTATTGAGATTTCTCACTTCATTTTTTGATTCCTCCAAGTTATGCTCAAGAGCGCATATTCTACCCTGATAATATTCTATCATTGATGATATATTCCCAAATTCCCTTGCTAGATAACCTACATAATCTTTATTAGGACCTATAAGATTTTCATAAGGCTTTTCAGCATCCTTCTTAATTTCTTCTTTTTCCTGCTCTCTAAATATTTTCAGGTTTGCCAACTCTTGTAACATTTGATTGTACTTTGAAAGCGGTATAGTTACTAATTCTGTTTCTCCTTCCATAATCTTTAGTCTTTAGATTTCCAATCATTGCATAAATAATGGCTGTACGCCGTGTCAGAATAGAGCCTGCATTCACCCACGTCTGAATCCTCCGATGGAAGAAAATGAAGACACGTGAGGCATTCTCGCTCTTCCTTTTTGTAGTCCTTGCACCCGGGAAGGAAGAAACCTGTATCTTCCCCATTGTATCCATTCCCTACCCTGAACCTGAGAGGACGGACAAACTCGCAAAGCTGATTGTTTGGCTTTTGTTTCTCCCCTTCTTTCAGCGGTCGGAAATGGATGCAGTCGTCGCAGAAATTCACGGTGCGGAGCTTTTCTTCCCTTGCAATGGGTTTCTTCCGGTTGATCCAGTTGCTTGTGTCGTTCAACTGGCAGGCTCCGCAGTAGTAATCGTCTTTGTAGTAAAGACAATATCCTTCGCAGAACACTCCTTTGATTTCTTTCAGCAGACTGCCCTTTATCTTTTCGACGTTAGCATTTGGCATGATTCTATCAGGTATTTGTCTATTCTGAATTTCAGATGGGAATATGCAGTCCTTCTAAAATCGTCTATATCCTCGGCGTATTTTACTTCCTGAAATGCTTTTATCATCAGATACCTTTTGAGTATCTGGAATCCTGCTGACACTTCCTTATATTCAAGGTAACAGTCATCCGGTCCACATAGTGCGCACTGTCGTAGTAATATAATCCCATCTTCTATTGGGGATTTCTTTATCTCCTCTATGGCTGCTTCCAGCAGGCGTTTTGCCACGATGCTGGTCTTTTTAATGTGGTTGAATTTGAAATCTTCTGGTATGAATATCATGGCTTTTCCTCCTTTTTGCTGAAATGTTCAATAAGTTCCTGAACGGTGGCTTTGTGACTTTTGTAAAACCAAGCAGACTGACAACTCATTCTTATAGAAGGTTCGTTTCTTACTTCTTCAATGTTGTTATCATAACATTTAAACCAATTATTTTCATTTGGATAAACAAACCACTGATTTTCATCAGAATCATCTTGAAGTGCAGCCAATGCAAGAAACAGTTCCTCATTGGTACCGCAGTCAATGTCGTTCGGATGAAGATGCTGAAATCCATCTTGAACGGAAATATACATTCCGTAATTGGCCGCCAACCATTCTCCCTTAAAATCGTCAAGAGTATTGGCTCTTTGCCCCAGTTCCTGAAGCTTTTCCCGCAGTTCCGGTGTGTTCTTCCGAATAAAACAAGGTTGTGTAAACATAAGCTGATTCTTATAAGTAGGTTAATGATTCTTTTATTCCATCGTTCAAAGCTTTCTCGAATGTGTCGGTATATCCATCCATCTGCGATATGAGAGACAGATCCTCCATATCGTACAAGCGGTAGTACCATCCGTGTTTTTTGAGCTCCACAACGATGTGTATCTTCCCTTTTGTGCGGACCCATTTTTGCGCAGCGTATAGCGTGGGAGCCAGGTATTCGTACTGAAATCCGTTTACATGTCTTGACAGGTAACGGAACTCCCTCACCCCAAACACTACAGTCAGTTCCGACCGGCCTGTTTCATCTGTCCTGTAACTGGCATGACAGTCTTCTCTATATCCTTTGTTCTGAAGAAGCTTAGCTACCTCAAAAGTGACAAAGTTTTCATTTTTCATATTTCGTTCTGTTGACATGGTGCTATGCTTTTAATGGTTTTAAAAAGTTTCTTGTAAAGCCTAAATCCAGTCCTTTATCGTGGTAGAATTTCAATACTGCATCGTGGATGTGCCGTGTATAGAAACCTATATTGACGAGGATATTGAATACCTCCAAAGCCGTATATTCCCGGTAATCTTCAATGGTAAAGTAAGTATTTGGAGAGTATTTGGAGCCACCGGAAAACTTAAAGTGAAGGCTACATTCATGCTCCTGTATCTGAACTACAGGCCAACGGTAACTGTCCTTAAATTTAGGAATATCCTTCCATTTTAGCTTTGACTTCCGGCTTTCGTGGATTCTAATTTTATTTTCCAAGACAAGTTATATTAAAATTGTTACCATTTGAACAATAACTGCACATTGATGTGAACGGAGAATAAACCCTTCCGCACTTTGGACATATCCAACCTTGCCGTCCAAATATCCCCGAATTTAATTTTGTTGAATTTTCATTTCCCTTCCTTGCCATTTCTACAGCTTTTAAGGCAGTTTCTTCCGATACAATGTAACAAAGTTGTCCTCCAGGATAATCTTCACGTCTTTTTGATTTTATGTATTCTTCCGGTGTCATAATTATTGTATATTAAGTAAAACCCATATTAAGCAGACAAACATAATGAAGGCGACAATCCCTGCACAAATGGCCGGGGTTAGCATTCTATTCCACAATATATCTGCCTTGTGGCATCGTTCGTTGATATAATTGATTTTTGACATGTGTTCGCCAAACTGAAGTTCAATCATGTGACGTGCCCAGTCCTCCACCAATTTCTCAAATCTTTTTCTGGCATCTTCTTTTATATTGAATTTCCCTGCTGGACTGAGAAGTAATGAATGTGTCCTGAACTTAAATTCTTCTGAATCCAGAATATCACGTCCACCGCTACTTCGTATCTCCATGGAGACTTTAAGCCATGGAATTGCTTTTGTTTCCCACATTTCGAGGGCACGTTTCTCTATCTCTTCTGCGTTGGCGTTGGCGTTGGCCAGCTCTTTCATCTTTTCGTACTCGTCTTTCTGAACGAAGACGACTGCTTTCTTATCGTCGATATACATGGTTTATAAATCTTTTTTTAACACATCGCTTATAGCTTTGAACAGATCTGTCCATAATGTAATTGGCAGCTCGCTAGTCTGTAGTTTACTCACAAATATCTTACCATCTCTTAGAGTGAAATCCCCTTCAATGTGAAGATGAACAGTTTTCTCTTTCTTTTCTGGCATAGGAATATTCTCTTTTATATCAGGTAATACTTTCTTCATATTCGTATGCTTTAATCGTTTGTTCCATTTAGTTTAGGTTTCGGGAACCAGTAGTCACATTCATAATCTCCGTAGTCCTCAAAATGGAAATCGGGAGAAGTGGCTACTTTGTATTTCCCGTCTTCCTGGTAGATGTATCCGCTTACGAATGCTCCGTTTGACACCATGCGGCAGATAACTTCCTCGTTCGGGTCGGGTTGACGTTCTTTTACGTTTGTCAGAAGGCCGACCATCAATGCGTCAAAGGCATCCTGCATATCAACGTGCTCTCTTTGTTTTTCTTCTTTCTCCATTTCTTTCATGCTTTTTTCTTCTTTGTTTTGAGTTTTGTGTACTCGGTCATTTCTTTGTCGAAGACAGACAGAAGTTCGGGCTTCTTTTCTTCCGGGATGTAGCCAGTATCAATCAGCTGCTGAATCAGTCTATCTGTTACTTCTCTGCTCTTCCTGACAGTCTTTTGCAGGCTTGACAGCGCCACTACCGACGAGGATGGGTGCATCTGGTCCGCTCTGTATAGCTTAATCATGTTGATTCTCTATTTTTATTACATTCAGTACATTCAGATACACTCGGAGCATAGACCCTACCACATACCGGGCATACCCAGCCTTTTCGCTCCTTATCGGTGATAACTTCATACTCTTTTAATTGCAATGCGGCTAAAGCTATATCGTATGTGACTATTTTTACAGGTGGATGACTAACCCCGTTTATAAATTCATACATTGCTTGCTTTCCCAAAAACTCTTCTGCTGTCATAGCCATTCTTATTTTACAGATACTACATTCGGGTAAAATCCCGCAAAAGGCAATTCCAATCCCATGGTTCGGAACGTATAAGTGCTGTCGACCTTAATCCTACCGAGTAGTTCAGGATGGGGCAAGAAACCGTTTATGCTTATTCTCATGGTCCCTCCGGATGTGAAAAGGAGATAATAAACCTCGGTAGTCGTATTACCTTCACTTGAGGTTACATTTTCTATTTTCTCAATCCGGTTCACAGTAGCCATTACTTCACGCTGGTTGGAAAATGTAACAATGCCGGCCAATAACATTAATACAACAGTCACAATTGCTATAAATGGTACTTTCTTCATAATCTTCTTTCTTTAATCAGTTCACATGATTCACGGATTCCTTCATTCAGCACTTTTTCATAGCTCCGATATACCTTAGTTTCTCTGTATTCCTTTGAATTTAAAGAGTGAATATCACAGATAAAATCAGATTTTCTTGTAGGAGCATGGAAACAAATAATCTTTATGTCTAAATGAATATCATAATTTTCACGTAACCATCTCTGAGCTTCATATAAAGTTGGTCTGGAACAACAACAGTCAACCGATTCGTTGAAGTTTTCGGGTTCCTGGCATACCCATGCTGTCCCTGTCTTAGTATATTGGGAATGCACAGGTTCATTAAACCCTATTTCTTTCAAAAGCAATCCTACATCGTGTGTTACATAATCTTCCGGTCTAAACATGGCTATTTTATTTATAAGGGTTATTATCCAAAACTAACGCTGAAACGGCCAGCCCTTGTGCGATTAGGTTACGGTAGTCGATGTGACACTGATGCAGCACGTGAAAGACTTGCTGGAAATGGCGAAGGCCCAATTGAGTGCTGTTATGCTTCCCTTCTTCCGGAGTAATAAAGAAGCTCTGCAAGTTCATTTCGCACACCTTACATCCCCAGGCGAAGAACTCCACGCATTCTCTTTCTTCGTCGAAATTCCAGGTGGTATAAAGGCCCATATACCCGTCGAAATCGAATGCTTCTGCCAGATACTTCATCGGGCAGATTTCCGAACCGTTCACAAAGATTTCTTCTGTGATTGAAGACAGCGGATAGAGTATCGGCTTTATATCTCCCAATCTGAACCCTTTCCCGAGACATCTTTCGCCTTTTAATGTTTCGGCATTCAGGCCAATTTCGTTACCATGCCTGTCTTTTTTCTTATAAGCCCATACCTTATATCTGTCGGCTAAGTTTATAACGTCCATTTCAATCATTCCTTGTTTAGTGATAAACGCCAAGCCAAACGGTAATCTAGCTGAAATATCTTCCAGTAACAGTAGTTTTTCTTCTTCTTCCATGATGTTATTCTTTATTTTTACAAAACTCTTCAAATTCAGATAAAGCATTTTTTATGGAATCAGCTAATAATCTCGAATACGAGTCTCCACATTTTGCGAAGGAAGGCATGGTCGTTTGCGACCAAATCCGGTCGCCTGTTTTTTGTGGCTTAGGATCATCCATGAAAAATGTAATTGTATGCGTTTCGTAGTTATCCATATTTATTTGGATCTCTACTGTCTTACCATGTATTTTCTTTGCTGCATAAAGTACCATCTGATTAGAAATCGTACTTTCAAGCACTCTATTGACAAGGCCGACGTATTCTAATGGACGTATGTACTTTTCCCAATATTTGTTCTCTTCCTCACTTCTTATATTAGACAAGTAGTCTCTATTTTGGTAGTTATTACATCTGTGAAATCTTCCTAGTACGTCACCAGATAGCCTACAATAAAAAGTGGTGCACACTTCCCCATTTCTGGCTCTATTCAGATTCCAAGCGAAACGTTTACAATTGACACAAACTTCAACTGGTCCCCATTCTGATTCGGATTTTCTTATTCTATCCGACAATTCACGTAGTTTTTTCTTTACTTCTTCTGAAATCATTGTCCATCTAATTTAGTGATAACATAATCGGCTTATTCCATCCTGTATAAAAGGAAACGGCTGCAATCCTGGCTTTTAAAACCTTTCCCGGAAAATCTTCATTTAACAGTTTTCCTTTCCGGTAGTGTGCAACGAGTGAAGTTGCATCTACGACGAAGGAACCGCAAATAGCAGGGTACTTTTTCAGGGTTTCTTCGATAAACTCTCCGACGGTATATTGCCTGTCAAAATCCACATATCCTCCAACATAGGGAGAAGCATGAGTGGGAAAGACTCTAATTAGTTCAAACATTTTTCTTCTCCTTTCTTATTTATTCCAGTATTAAAATCGGACGAGACACAATGCTTATAACATTACGCTCGATGTCTTCATTACAGCAGAATTTCAGAATCCACAATGGACCGTCTTTTACACATACACAAGTTTTCCACATTTTCCCGTTATACAGGGCCGATGGCTGAGATTCGCTGTAATCTTTCAGCTTGTCAAAAGACTTTCTCGACATAACAGCACATTCTTCATCCACCAAAATATCGCTTTCGTCAGGCTGTTCCCAGTTCCTACCAAGCGGATCTGTTATCTTTGGAATTTGAATCAGCTTACTCATGGTCATTCCCCTCTTCCATTTTGTGCCCAGGGCATCCACCTCCGTAATAATCAAAATCCGGACAGTCGGCACTATCCCCTAATGGCATACACTTATAACCTTTTTCAATGCAATCGTTTATGAATTGTCTGGCTTCTGCGTCATTCAGTTCTTTCCCTTCCACAGTTAAAAGTCCATCCATACTGTCCTTTTCATAGAGTTTTAAGATTCCTTTCAGGCTCCAGCTCATGTGCTTAATTATTATCATACTTCTTTATTTTTATTGGTATTGATTTATCTCTCACTTTTATGGTTTTATTCAACTATCAAGTGATTATGAATTTCCATAATTTTCAGAATCCGAACTTCGCATCTCATAATCCCTAAATCTTTTGCTATGGCTCCTTTTGCCGCCTGATGAAGGGTTGAATGATCCGTTTGCTCTTCTTCTGTACGGACCGGAAGAAGGTATTCTTCACGGAATCTAACCGGTGGTGTACCGGCTTCAAAAACCACGGAAAAGTTCTTTTTTATTAGCATTTGTCACTCTCCTTTAAACTTCTTATCCAGCATGATCTGCAGTGCTTCATCGCCGCGTCTCATCTTATTCATCATTTCGCCTACCTGCTTGTCGAAATCACTGCTTTGCAGGCTTACCAGGGATATCATGGCGAGTGCCTGTATCTGGCTTGACTGAATGGCTGTTACTTCTATTACTTTTTCAAGCATACCGGCATCCGAGAATCCTCTTTCTTTCATCGAAAGAAGACCTTTTGCATTTTTCGTGCTGGACTCTATTGTCTGAAGTATGTATTTCAATACTCCTCTTTTATCTTTCAATAAATCTGCAATATCCATGATTTAGAGGTTTACGATTTTCTATTTTTCTCTTCTTCCAAAGCCTGAAGCTTCGCAAAAAGTCCGCTCTTCTTACTTCCACATTTCCTGGATGATATGTTTCTAAAAGCCATTCCGATTGCTATCATTGAGATTGCTGATTTTATCTGCTGTATTTCTGCGCTATCTGTCCCGAAATCACGTAATACCTCCTCATTGATAACTACATTATTTATTTCATCTTTTACATCTTCAAATGACACCATATCGAATCCGGATACAAGCATCACAGCTTTGATAAATTCTTTTTCCACTTCAAAAGTGATACTCACTTTTTTATTCTGATTGTTTCCCATATCTCCCACTATTTTAAATTCCTTCATAAATCGGCATCGGAACAGAAGTGTCCACAAACAAATGCCCTACAAACGAACCGTTGAAAAGTATAAACGTACCTATATACACCATATAAGGGTCGAGATTTAATTCTTTACCGGTCATTACCATACGGAACTTTACTCCCCGCTTTGGCTTTGATTCATCTTCCAGTGCCCAGATATATACTTTCTCGTTTACCACATCAAGTTTCAGCAGCTTACTTCCCTCGTAAAGCGGAAGCGTAAACTCTGACGCTGCCGGGATTTCATGTTTTAAAATTCTTGCCATATTCTTTTCTTTTTAAGGTTATTAATCATCTTCAAAGCGCTTCTTTTCTTCCCACTCTTCGTCGGTTTCCGGGCAGGAAAGTATCTCCTTGGAATCTTTGGGTTCCTCACCCAGCTTGTAGAAGAAGCACACACGGGTAAATTTTCGGGTGCGTTCCTCACGGCGGATCGTGTCGTTCATAAACTCCTGCTCCCATGCGTAGTGACGGGGGTATTTTGAGCCTTTGTCCGAGCGGTAGACGATGGAAGGGTTCATGGTGTACTGCATATTGAAGCAGTAAGCCTGCATCTTCTCTATCATTTCGTTCTTCACGGATTTCACGCTCTGCATCGTCACCGCATCGCCCCGGTGTTCCAGATAGCTGATAGCCATTTCACTGATGGACACCGGCCTTTTCCAGTGCCACTGGTTCGCAAAGAAATGGTTGGCCCAGTCAATGAATACCTGGTCCTTGATGGCGGAGTAAAGGATTCGCATCTGCCCGTCCTGCGACATGGGCGGTATCAGGCTTTCCTGCAGACCGAGGTAAAACTGACAGCTTTGCAGCATCATGTACACCGCTTCGTCACGTTCTTCTTCGGTGGCTTCCAGGAAGATGTCTTTCCCGAACTTAGTCTGCGGCGTGCGTTTCTTGAACTGGCCGGCGTAGTCCTCGTCGTGGTAGTAATCGCTCTGCATGGCCAGGAATATACGGCGTGAGGTGCTTCCTTCGGTCATGTCGAACGGCATCTTGTTCATGGTAATGAATATCTTCGGGGTTGCCTCGCGCGGCAGTGTCATTTCATCGTGATACAGGGTCTTTACCGTAATGTTGTCCGTAATGTTGTAGAACTCGCTTCCCATCATGTCGGGGCGAAGGTCGTCTATCAGACACATGCTGTCTACGGTATAATGGAACTTGTCGAAGTTCTTGGCCATGTTCTCTTTCTTCTTCAAGGTCTGACCGGGGATGTAGCACACCTTCCGCACCAGTTCGAAGAAAGAACGGAAGAAACTTTTTCCGGTACCTCCGCTGTTCTTTCCTTCGTCGGCCACGGTGTAATCCGTCACGACTCCCATCTTCTGCATGGTGCCTGTACGATAGCGCGAAAGCATGTAGCCCATGAGCGCTACCTTGCAAATGAAGTGCATGTCCTGTCGCTGCTTTTCCAGCTCGGTAAGCGGATAGCCTTCGGCTTCCTTTCGCCAGTGTATACGGCTGGTGTCGTACAGCCACTGCACGCAGACAGGCATCTGGTCAATGTCTTTCGGCATTCTCAGCAGGAAACGGTACAGACGCTGGTAGGCGATGAACTCTGCATCCTCACGGCGGCGCTCGTTCTCGTTCATCCGTTTGTCGGCCATGCGCTGCCTGTTCAGTTCCTTACGTGCGGCATATTCCGGATTCTCCTCGATGGTGAACAGCGGGGACTTCATCGGATGGTAATCGGCGTCAATAATCGCCTTCCGGTTGACATGGAAAGGAAGGTCCACGTAGTCTACCGGCTCGATGCTGTCGGCCGTCACCTTCACGGCGCAGTTGCGGAAGAAGAAATAATCGAAATCCTTCCCCCACGACATGAAGTTCAGGTCTACTTTCTTGATGCCGGACATGGTGTCGCGTCCGATTTTCTTCTGGGTACTGATGGCGTTGCTCAGTTCCTCGGAGTAATACTGTGAGTTGTATATCAGGAAGTCTTTCATGATTTCCTTGGCTTCGCTCAGTGCCTGGCTCTCTTCCACCACATCGACAATGTTGTTGCTGATATGTACAAACTTGGTAGTATCCGCTTCGTCAGTGTATTTGTAGAATCCGTTGGCAGAAAGGAACTGGGCCATATTATCGAAGTTCAGGGTATATTTTCGCACCACTACCTTGCTTTCATCTTCCTGTTTTTTTGTCTGGTACTGCACGTCCCAGAACCGCATCCGGCGGGCGGTCTTTAGCAGGTCGTCAAAGTAGCGGTTTACGTTGGTGTGCATGAGCTTTTCATTGCGGCGCATCACTGCCGGGTAGAAATTGAAGAACTCTTCGGCATCCTTGCAGGCTTTCCCGCTGCGGGGATTGTACTGGGTGGAGAGGTCTTCGGGCAGGTAGAGCACTTTCAGCTCCACGTGTTTCATGGCCAGGCGGTTCATGGCGCGGATTCCGGTGCGGTCGATGTCATACATCACAAACACTTCCATGGAGATGTCCAGCAGGCGACGGATGGTTTCCGACGAAATCTCCACACTCTCGGAGTGGGGAAACACCACATGAGCGTCGCTATGGAAGTACACATTGATGGCATCGCGCGGGCCGGAACAGATCACAATCCGGCGGAACACGTCGGTAAAAGCACGGGTACGCCGTCCCTGCTCGTCCACCCGGGTTTTCTCTATATTGATAATGGGATGTCCTTCCTTGTCGGAGGTTTCCACACGTCCGGTCTGCAGGGCACGCATCACGTCTGCATCTCCGTAGATTTCCTTGTGGAATCCTTCCGGACGGCTTCCTCCCTGGTACCACCAGGTAAACTTGTAGTTGGGCTGGCGGCGGCCGTCCGCATCGGTCGTCTCGCGGAAATAGGGCTCGTACTTGCGTGCCCACCAGCCGTTCTCGTCTTCGTAGCGGAAAAGGAATACCGGGTAAGAAGGTGTGGACTTCACTTCGTAGCTGGTCAGAACGCCGTCGGCATCGGCCTTCTCGGGTGTGACATAGCTTTCCAGCGGATAGAGGTTGAACATGGTGCGGAGCTGGGTGCTGTCGAAGGGAGCGGGTGTGTCGCCACGGTAAAAATCGGGATTGAACGAACAGCGCAACAGGTTGTTTCCGTCGGCATCGGTCACGGCTGTCTGCTCGGTGCCTTCGCTTGTGTTTTTCCCGGTGCGGAACACGGGGAGCACCTGGCAGCCCAGCGCACGGAGCTCAGCGGGTGTAAACTCGCCCTTACGGATGCGGAAATCCACTTCCGGCTGCGGGGCGGTCTTGCGTGCCCGGTGGAAGAATCCGTTCTTGTAATCTCCTTCAATAATCAGGTTGAAGTCTTTGGCCAGTCGGTTCACCGCATCCGGAAAGTCGTGTTTCTCTCCTGCGCGTTCTAAGAGACGCTGCTGCAGCATGATGGCCCCGACCCCCTTGCTACGGTTCTGCTCGCCGCATACGAAGCAATTGAAGGCTGCATAGCGTTCGCCCTTTGGGGGAAACTTGCTCACACAGAAACTCCCGTTCTTCTCTTCGTGAAACGGGCAGCGGTAGAATACGCTGCGTGCGGTCTGCGATGCGGGAAGGTATCCGTTGTTGCGCATCACGTCGGGAAGCGGGAGCGCATTGAGTTTATCAACTGTCTTGTCAGAAATCATTTCAGGGAATTTTAGAAGAGGAATTTCACCTCGTAGTTCATGCTTTCCATTTTGGCTTGTATCATTTCTTTCAGGCTATCGGGCAGGCACATCATAGGGTCTGGCTCATGCAGGTAAATCGTATCTTCCTGCACGCTTCCTGTGGCAGAATATCCGTCGTACACCAGCTCGTTCATAAGCTTCTGCATGCACGACTTCGACAGGTTGCTGCAAGCTATGCTCACGCTACCTTCCGGATAGCCTATCGCTATTTCCGTGTAACGCACATGGAAACGCTGTTCATATACCGCTCTGCTTCGTTTCATACCAGCCGCTTTCCTTTTAGCGTTAACATAAGCTCAGGACGTGTAGCCACACCCAACTTCGCAAAAATACGTTTCCGCATGTTGTCTATATTGGAATAGCTGCATCCCATTTCGTCGGCAATCTCTTCGTAGGTGAGCGAAGTATTTACCAGCATGTTCGCCACAGCAGCCTGAGTGGGAGTCAGTCCGCACTCGTACACCGGATTGCAGCACACCTCCTTTTTATCCTTGAAGGCGGGGTTGAATCCGTTGAACGGACAGTTATATCGCATAGGGCAGTGCGTGTTCTCGGTATTGAAGTCTTCCGGACCTTCATGGTCGGGAATATCGTCCTCGCGTCCGAAACAACAGTTCAGGCTTACCAGCGCAAGCTCTGACAGATAGCGGCTGCGAAGGTTCCGTATGGTCTTATAAGAACGTCCAAGTCGCATCTGCAGAAGCTGGTCGGCTGCCACCAGGTGTGAGGGATAGTTTTTCTTCATCTCGTCGAGGTATTCCTCTACGAAGTCAATTCCCGTCTTTCCGTCGTTCTTTACCGTGATTTCCTCTCCGTCTTCAAAAACAATTCTTGAGAATCCGTCCTGAATGCGTGTGTGCGCTTCCCATTGTCTTTCCAGCATGTATCCCATCACATTTCCTCCATTTGTTTCTTGTACTCCTTATAAATAGATTCCAGCCCGCGAAGTTCTACTTCCGTGAAATCGAAGTTACGGAAATGCGCACGCAGCGCATGTTCGCCCATACCTCGTTCTTTCATGAACTCGATAAATTCTCCCTTCTTTCTCACACCGGAAAAGAAGTCTTTCAGTTCCCCTTCGTAGTCAGGATCAAAATCTCTCAGGCATTTTTCCACGCCTTCCGCCTCCCACCGGCGCACGCGGTTCAACCTGATCTTCTGGTACGCCGTGCTCATGCTCATTCCGTAATGTTCCACCAGGTAACGGCTAAATCCCAGCCGCATGGGGCTCAACTTTTTTTCGGATAATGCTTCAATGATGCTCATTTTCATACTTCTGATATATATTGTCGTTTCTCGCTTTTGCGGTTTCGGTCGTTTTTTGTTATTTTTACCCTACAAAGTAACAATTTTAATTTGACAATCGCATTATAATTGTTACGGAAATAACAATTTTAAACTGATTTTTTATGTACTATTTCAATTCTTTCCTGTTCAATAATCTTCCCAAGCTCTTCGGCCTGAGCGAAAAAGGCGTGTCGGAGAAGGTGTACGGAAAATCATACATGTATAAAAGAAAGGTTGATAATCAAGACAATATACTCGTGCATGACATCGTAATGGTGTGCAACACATTCCACATAAGCCTGTCAAACTTCATTATGTCGGCTCCTCCTGAAAATTTACTCGGTAATCGCTTCAAATATGTCATACCGGATGAAGATTTTAAAGAGGTGAGATTCATACCCGAAAACTTGCGCTGGCTCTACGGTCCGCAGGGACTTACCAAAATTCCTTCGCTTGCTGAATTTTCGCGTCAGAGCGGAATATCAGTCACCAGTATCGTAAGGTGGCAGAATCCGAAGATAGGAGGGTGTACGGTTAACTGGCTTATCGGAATATGCAACCGTTTCGGAATCGACATAGACGTGTTCATGGAAGACGAGAATGAGAAGCTTGAAAAGTACGCGGCCACCGAAACGGAAATATCGCCGCGCGTGTGGCAGGAAATTTCGGAGCTCAAAGAGGCTATAAGGCAATACCGGCAGGAACGAATATCACTTCTGGATGAAAACCGCAAGCTGAAAGCAAGAATCAAGGAAACGGAGCTTGTGGCAGAAGAAAGCACCGAATATACCTACGCAGACAGGAAAGTCAGGGAATGGAAGGCTAACTGGGGACTGCTGGAGAACTTTCATATCGTCGTGGGAGTGTCCAGACGAAAAGTGATTCAGGATGCCGGCATGCAGAATTTCAGCGAACTGTTCATCGAAGGAAACATGCTGATTACCTCGCTGGTGAAACTTTGCAACAAATACCATATCAGCACAAGGCACATATTCTATCGGGATAACGGCATTGTTCCGGAAGTAAATGTGTACGACTATTACCGGTCGGACAACTGGAAGACGGTAGTTTTCCATCCGGAATATGTGAATGATTTTTTCGGTAAGGAGAGCGTGACGGGTATAAACCGCTCGGAACTGCTTTCGCGCATGGAAGTGGGCGAATGGAAACTTCGTGCATGGCGAAAAGAAAACAGCACCATGCGCATAAAAGACATGCTGGAGATATGCAACCGGCTGGAAGTAAGTCCTTACTACCTTATTTCTGACCACAACCGTATGGACCTTTCCAGCGGGATGACCAGTGCGGAAATCCTGCTGGAAGAGAACCGTATGCTCCGCCAGCAGGTTATCCGACTGAAAGAAAAACTACAGAAGAAAAACGGAGAAGGATTCCTTCCGTTAGACGAATGAGTTCAGTGTACTTCCTGAGAATCCATACCGCACGCTGAAATTCACGGACAGCATACCGGGTTTAGCGCGGTCATAAAGTTCGTTCGTCTCTTCGGGTATGATAGTGACGGGTATGTATGTGCCGTTATCGTACATCCATGCCTTTCGCGTCACCACAAATTCCGTGAGCCACCACTCGGCCCACTCCCTGTTTACAAATCCGCTGCTCATGGAAAAAGTTCCTGAAGGTGCCTGTGCATAGCTGGCAGTGCGCGTGGTAGCACGGTAGTAAATGTCAGCAGGCAGCGTGTAGAGCTCACTCTGTATGTCATATTCCAGCGCATCGCGCGTAAAAGCGACTACGCTTTCCATCAGCCCGAATCCGTTCAGGAATATGAAGTGACGCATGAGCGGGTTTGTCTTTACCGCATAGCGCTTCTTCCCGGTTTCAAATCCAGTGTTCACTGTAAGCTCACCTTCTTTCAGGAGGAACGTACTTATGACAAGCGAATCGGGAACCAGCGCACCACGGGTATAATCGGAATATTCTTTCGATTCTTCTCCCTGCACTACGCTGTAGGTAATGGTATCCGATCGGGTACTTACCGCAGGAATACACAGTATCCATCCCAATGGAACAATATCCCCCTCCGGTTTACGGCTCAAGATACGTCCCTCACCTAAAATCTCTGTGGTATCTACATTGGATGTGGTAAGGCGTTCAAACTCCGTGAGCCTTCCGGGTATGGCATTGTACTGCTCGGAAGTGGTTTCACCTTCTTCTATCTCTACCATCCCGTCCAGATAAGATTCTTTGTAAGTAATGGTGTATCGTGCGGCGTATATCATCTGTGAAAGGGCCTGCGTGCCGTTCACATCAAACGTCATCTTTCGTGACAGCGTAGTTTTTATGGTTTCTCCAATATTGAAAACGGCTATCCCGTCAGATCCTACCTCAAAGGAGTAACTTTCTGAATAAGGAAACTCTTCAGATCCGGCAAATGCGGTGGCATTGACCGTAATCTTTATGCGGAGAAAAGTTTTTCCGCTCAGCGTGGTTTTTGCCTTAACCACTATGGGGTCGCCTGCAAATGCTATCTGTGGCGGCTGCTGTAATACCTGTATTGCCATGTTTTTTTCTTCATTAAATGGTATATAGTTCGATTGTCACCTCCGTAATCCCGCTACGGTCAATGCTGTAGGATAACTTATTGATGAATCCCACATAGTTACCTATCTGGTAGCGCTTGAGCATATCCAGTCCTGCAATCTGCGATATGGTCATTCTTACTGTCAGTATCACGGTCTTCCGGTTGTAAAGGAAGTAAAGATACTCCGAAAGGAATTTTGACACCAGCCCACGGTCCTGGTATGCCTGAGAAGCGGGATACTTGTCTTTCCCGGACACCAGCTTGAGCGAGAATCGTCCGGACTGGTCTACTCCACCTTGCTCCGTGCCGTTGTAATCAAAGAACCGGCCAAAGTTATCGCAGCTGTCGGCTGTGAAAGCACTGTTGGCTACCGTCTGTACCCACGAATCGTTCCCTTCACCGTCGTAATTAGGACTATATTCTATCCCAGATTTGCTACCTGGACCGCGCATGATTCCAAGGCAATATCCGGCATCGTAAGTACGCATGGGTGATTCTTCTGCCGATTCAGTGTCATAGTTTTCATCGGAAAGATAACTCAGCGTTATCTCATGCTTGTATCTCATCATGCGAGAAGGTGCTACCCCCAATATCCCGGGAATAAGACTGAAACTTGCATTTCTTTCCGACAGAAGTTCCTGATCGGCAAATACAGCCAGAATCTGCTGACCTTCTTTACCAGACATAGCCTCTGAAACTACTGTCTGACCGTTTACATCATTTATCATCACCGGAGCAAAGTTAATAGATATTTCATCTTCCTCTTCTTCCGTCGATGTGCCTCCGATTAAATAATCACGAAATCCGCCAACCTCAAACAACGAAGGATTTCCTCCAGTATTCTCGTCCACTTTTATACGATAGGAGTTCCCAGTAAATTTATCCTGATAGCATGTGGTGTCATTGGAAGCCTGACCTTGTTGAAGAATTTCCAAATAATTATTCTTTTCCTTCACATTAGAATAATCATCGTAATTGAATGTGGTATCATCTTCCTGACCGTATGTGAAGCGTATGGTCTTTTCTTTTGATTTTTTCAACTGCATTGCCACTATTTCCACATCAAAAATGGATATTTCATTCGATTTCAGAATGTCTTTTATATATATGACATCCATCGTATTTTTTGCACTGTCGTACAAGAACCGAACGCCAAAAGCGTTTTGCAGGTCTTCAATCAAATCTTCCATTTCTACATCCGGGAAATTCTGATTGGTAGCAAAAACATTCACCGCGCTATAAGAAAAATTTTGGGTAAGGAATGTTGCAATTTTTCTGTATGAATTAGCACCTGGAATTACATTATACTTTAAGTCATAATGAAGAGAAAATGATGAACCCATAAAATTATTCATCATAATATCTGTCCATGATACAGAAAAAGAATCTCCCTTTTCTTCCGTATGACACTGCGTGCTGAAAAATGCCAGACGGCACATGTCTTCCATTGTGGACAAATCGTTTTTTTGTACACCGATATTCAGATATTTGAAGAAACAATCAAGAAGATACATTACGTAGAAGCATACACCGCTGTACGGTCTTCTGGGCTCCAATATATTATAGCTTCCTGCATCGTTTGGCGTACATACCCTTACATTGCAATATGGCTTTATAGGATAAGGGTCCGATTCGTTGCTCTCGGTGTAGTTCATTACTCCATCGTTAAGGTATATGGTTATAAATAAATTATCATCCATATAAGAATATTGTGTGGAAGCTGATTTTACTCTATACCCCAGCTTTATCTCCCTGTCGAGCGGAATATCCCTTGCATTCATTCCTTCTATACGGTCCATGAAATCACTGTTACCGGAAATGAATGTGACGGGAAGTGTATCTTCGAACTCCACTTCATCGTCCGTTTCTATCACACCACGGTATATCATCACGCCGTCCACCCAAAACTCTGCGGGCATACGGTCAATGTCCTTCAGGTTAATGTCTCCCCACGGATCGGCTATGTTCTTGAAAATTTCGCGGTTTGGTTCCAGCGGAATTTCGAAAGGGAACGAGAATATTTCCTGGTCATTGAAAAGCGGGTTCGACTGCTCCAGTGTAATGGAAAAATCTTCCGACAGCTTTACCCACTGGCTGTTAATCTTTATCTGTAGTCCTTTCATCGTGTCGTTATTTTATCAGTCCGCGTTTAGTCATAAAATTGCTGGCTTTGTTCAACTGGTTTACCGCACCCTTGCTACCGTATGGGTCTACGGTAGCGCTAATCGGCTTGCTCAGACGCTCGTTCAGTGTGGAAAGCGCTTCGGCCACACTCCCGAGCATTTGTGTCATCTGCTCGTTCTGCATGGTCATATCCGTAGTTCCGGATGCAACCTGGGTAATCTGTGCCGGCATGGAAGGATAGCTTCCGCTGGCAAATGTCGGCATGGCGGCCGATTTGAGCTGCCCGTGCCGCGCAATGGTAAGAATGCTGTCGTAGATGTGCGGATAGTTCAGAATAAGTTTCTGTGTGGTATCGCCGTCCACAATCATTTCAGGCTTCTTTTCAGAGAAAATACCGAAATGCGCACCTCCGCCGTACACGCCCGTTTTAAGCTCCTTCTGGTAGCGTGCGTTGTATATCTGTCCGTCGTTTCCCAGTACCGGATAGTCACCCTCTGCGTAGGTAAGCATTCCGGCTGCTACTCGACCCTTGCTGCTGCTTACTCCGGTAGCAGCTGCCACATCCTGCTTGGATTTGTTGAGCTTACCCATGGCCAGTCCCATCAGTGCGGAAAGTGCAGCGCTGATAACCGCAATCAGCGGAATACCCCACCAGCCTAGGTCTCCGATTGTTTTTGCTGATCCCCTCGCAATACCAGAAGTTACATCTCCTGCAGTCTTTGCCCCTTCTACTGTCATATCAGTTATGGCCTGTGACCCATGGATAGCTGTAACAGTAGCACTTGTAGCCGCTTCCTGTGCTACTTCCTGGGCTCCAAGAGTCTTCTTCATCAACAACTCGGTTATTTTTTGCATAATCAAGTCTTTGGTGAGTTTCATCGCTGTTTGGAGCAACATTTTTGCAGCTTGCTTACGGTCGTCCACTTCGGCAAATGCAGCTTCTCCCATCTGCTCACTGAAATCTACTACTGCATCGGTGTAGTTCTTTAGCGTGCTTAGTTTGCTCTCCGTGATTTCAAGCTCTTTTGAAGCCTGTTCTTCTCTTGCTGCATTTAGTTCATCGAGTGCTTCCTTTTCGGCCATTCGGTAAGACTCCTCTGCCTCCTGCTGTGTAGCACCGGAAGCAATAGCCTGCTGTATCAGTTCTTCTTTACGGGCATAGAACTCTTCATAATACTGGCGGGCAGCTTCCAGGCGTATTCGCAGCGCTTCCAGTTCGGCATTGTCCGTGTCGGAAGTACCAAGGAAGGAACTTTGTGTGGATGCCAGTCCCAGATTACCGGCTGCACCCATCAGCTCACTCTGGTCGTCGGAACCTTTTATCCGGTCTTCCCAAAGTTTCTGGTTTCCGCTGGTTTCCCACTGCACGTCGATCATTTCCTTGATATCCTTGGCATACTTCTCGGCAGCTGCCTTGGAGTCCTGATAGAAATCACGCAGCTTTTTCAGCATGAGCGACATCTGCTCCGGGCTCATGCTTTCGGCCCATACCGCGTCAATGTTGCTAAGATAAGTGCGCAACTGGTCTTCGTTCAGGCTGTAAGCATCTTCCGACAGAGAAACAAGGGCATTAATTCTTTCCTTCACTGCACTTTCGTCAATCACTCCGCTAAATCCTAAACTCATACGGAACTCTTTCTCCGCGTCGGTGTTCAGCAGACGGAGCTTGTCGAGCGACTCCTCAAACTGGTTGACAAGGCTTTCAAACGGGTTGTATTTGAGAAGTTCCTTCTCGATAGTCTGACGGTATTTCACTGCCATGTTCTGTACTTCGAGCAGGTCTCTTTCAAGATTCTTACGTAACCCGTCGGTCTGACGTTCGCCCAGCTTCTTAATCAATGCAGCAGTAGATTCCAGGTTCTTACCTTCCATCCCGTATAAATTCTGATTGAAGGTGTTCTCCTCACCCAACAGCTTTTTACGAAGCTCCACACGTGCCAGCAGATGCTCTTCCTCGGTCGCGTCAATCTGACGGTTCATCTCCTCAGTAGTTATCTGTTCATCGAGATATGCCTGACGGATAGCCTGCTGACGACGGAGGAAGTAAGCTTCGAGCGCAGACATGGCCGCACTGATTTCATCATTCATTTCCTTCTGCTCACCACGTGTGCCTGACTTACGTATTTTTAGCCAGTTACCGCTTGTGTCACGTCCCCATTTCTCAGCCAGCACCTTGGCCACATCCTGCTCCATCTTTTTCAGCGCCTCGTATTCTTCCTTGGCCGACTTGAATCCGCGGGCAGCGAAGGTGTCTGCATAGTCCTTGTCCTCATTAATGCTCTTCATCATGGCCTCCAGCTTTTTGTAGGTAGCTACCAGCTTGTCTACTCCGGCTGTTTCCAGCGATACTCCCTGTCCCCATACAGACTCCAGCCCGATGGCCTTAATACGTTTTTCTACCTGACTGATGTTATTCTGATACACACCAAGCTGACGGTTCTTTTCAGCAAGTTCGGCTGTTTCTGCCTTGGTGAGCTTCTCTCCTTTCTCACGCTTCGCGTTCAATTCGTCCACATCTTCACGAAGACGCTGTACGTAAGTAGTGGCCTGCTGCAGATAGGTATTTAGTTCAGGCAGGTCGGACGAAGAAAGAATGCCCTGGTTGGACTTACGGAGGTCTTGCAGCATAAGCTCTTCGGTCTTGCTCTCGGCAGCACGCTGCGTACTTTCAAGGAAAGTCTGAGTCTGTCCGGCTTCCTTCCGGATGTTTTTCAGGATGTTCATCAGTTTCAAAGCGTCGGAACTGAACGGGAGCTGCTTTATGTTCTTGTCATATTTCTCCATAAAGCCATCCAGAGCGTCGTACAGATTACCTCCTTCTTCTACTACTTTATTCATCCCGTCCATGATGAGGGCCATGGCATCGCCGGCGTTGGTTTCTCCCACATTCTGCATTTTGTTCAGCGAAGCAATAATCTTCGACTGAAGTTCCTGAATCTGGTCGGTATATTTGTCGGCAATGTTTTCCATCATCTTGTCGCGCATCTTCAGCGCAAGCGTTTCACGAAGACGGGCATTAATCAGGCTGTAAATGTATTCCTGCTTCTCGGCATAGTTGTTTTCAGTGACCATAAATCCAAGGTAGGCACCATACTTGTCATTCAGCTGCTTAATCAGTGCCGCACGCTCTCCGTTCGATACATTTGCCTTGTCAATCGCATATTTCAGATTGGAAAGTTCAAATGTTTCCTTCTGTATGGCTGCTTCAAATTCCGACTGTGCCTTTGTTGCCTCGTCTACTGATTTCTTGAAATAAGTAATGGCAGATGTAAGCGCAGTAAATCCTAATACAACCCATCCTAATGGATTTGACATCATAGCCTTTGAAAGCCACTGCCAGGCTATTTTGAATATATTCACAGATGCTGTTCCTGCTTTTACCATTTTCGTAAACAGCACAATGTTTGCACTTGCTTTCTGCACAGCAGAAGACGTGGCTATCATTACTCCTACCAAAGCCTGAACTGTTACTGCCATCAGTCGGATAGACTTTTCTCCGCGTTCAAACCGGTTGGGAATGCTCGAAATATAGCGAAGCACATCCGTAAGCCATTCCACAAATCCGCTATTGATAAACGATTCCTTGATGGCGTTACCCATACGCTGCATGATGGCCATGGCGTTTTCATTCTTGATGTTGTATTCATCCGTCACGCTGGTAGCTTCCTTAAACGCACGGGAAGAAGTAAATACCTGTGCCTTCAGTTCGTCTACGCCGGAAGAAAGGGTAACGAGCACCTGCTTGATACGCTCGCCATCGCTACCGAGGTCTTTCATAATCGGAGCCAGCACATCCAGTCCGCCCATAGCATTCATTTTCTCGAATACCGCGATAATAGCTTCCATGGTCTTTCCCTGGTTGATAAGGCTCTTCAGGTAATCATCACTCAGTCCCACGGCCTGCGCTACTTCGGTCGTGTTGCTGGTGAGTGTAGAAATAAATGTGTTCAGAGCTGTACCACTCATTTCGGCATTCTGTCCGAGTGCGTCCACTGTACCTCCCAGTGCTATCAAGTTGGACATGGACAGTCCGGCTGCCTCCCCAATAGCACCGATACGAGTTACAATATCCACAATAGGGCCTGCAGAAGCGCGGCTAGTCTGTGAGATTTCGTTGATGGCAGATCCGGTGGCCAGCAATGCCTTTTCCACTCCAAGTTTTTGTGTTTCGCCCAGAATAGCGTTCACCTTCATCAGCTGGCGTACCGCTTCAGCTCCTCCCAAGTCTTCTCCCAATGCTACGAGCAACTGATTACCTGCCTTCACGAATCCCAACACATCTTCTTTGGCAGAAATACCTAACTTACCGGCTTCGTATGCCAGGTCGTGAAGTTCCTGCTGTGCGGTACGGGTGTCGATACTGTCAATTTCACGGCTCAGCTCGGCTACTGACTCAGTGGAAAGCCCGGTGGTCTTCTCGATGTCGGCCAGACTGTCACTCAACTGCAAGTTAGCCTGATACAACTGCTTGATACGTCCTACCACCTCATTGAATCCGGCATATACCAGCACATAACTTGTCAAACGCTTGATGGTAGCTACAATCTGGTTATCGTGTTCCTGCCAGCTTCGCTTCACTTCATTAATCTGCTCGTTTACCCGGCGCAGGTCCATTGATTTTTCGACATACTTCTCTGCGTCACGTCCGGTTTTCGAAAGTTCTTCCTGAAGCTGTGCCGCAGCCTTCTGTAAATCTTCAAGAGAAGCCGTTTTCAGAGAAAGAAGAACTTTATCAAGTTCCTTTGCGCTTAACACAGAATTTTTCTGTTTTTTCTCAATCGTGCTCAGCGCATCTTCAATTTTTTTCAATCCTTTTGTATCGCTTACTTCAAGCTTCTTTTTATACTCTTCTAGCGATTTTTTCAGCTTCTCAAGGTCTTCGTAGGTTCCGTCGAACGTACCTTGACCAACCGTTTCAGCTTTATCAAGCGCATCTTTCAGTGAAGTAAATTCGGCAGATGATTGTTTCAGTTTCTCGTTAAGTGAATTGATGGCCGACTCTACCTCCTTTACTCCCTTTGTGTCGCTTGTCTTTAGCTGCTGCTTGTATTGTTCAAGCAACTTGATGGCTTCTTTTGTCTGTGATATTGTGCCATCGAATGTGCCGGTCTGGACTTGTCCTAGTGTAGTTTGAGCACGATTGGAAATTCGGTTCTGCTCTTCCTTGATAACCGCTTCCAAATTTTGCTGGTATTGCTGTAGTTTCTGTGAAGAAAGTTCTGCCCCATCCACCTGCTCCTGCCAGAACTTTTTCAGTTCAGCCAGTGAGGATGTGCTGGCATTCCCAATATTCTTCATGCGCTCTGCAATAGCCGCATTTTTACTTGTATTCTCAAAATCAGAAAGATACTTCTTAGCTCGTTCAATGTACTGATTATATATATCCCACTGCTTTGAACCAAGTTCTGTCGCATCACGAAGTTGGGTTGTTGCCTTAATTGCATCCTGAATCTCAGTAAGGCTACTTCCACTTAAATTACTGAATACACTGACTGCACTTTTAGCCGATCGTTTCTTCTCTTCATCCAAAACCTGTTTAAGCTTTGATTCGTATTCAGCAAGTTCCTGACTTCCACGCTGCGCACCGTTTACCTGCTCCTGCCAGTATTTTTTCAGCTCGGCCAGGGATGATTCACTGGCTTTCCCCAATTCTTTCATCCTATCGGACATGGCAATCTGCTTTGTCAGGTTGTTGTAATCCGACAAATACTTCTGCGCACGCTGTATTTCATCATTGTAAATCTCCCACTCCTGTCCACCAAGCTTCTGAGCGTCACGAAGCTTTGTTGTCACATTAATGGCTTCCTGGATTTCCGCGACACTGCTGCCATCCAGATTACCCATTACACGACCAGCCTTTGAACTGATACGACGTTGTTCCTCGTCCTCCACCTTTTTCAGCTGTTCACGGTAAGTCTGAATCTCTTTTGTATTTTTCTGAGTGGTAGAAATAAGTTCCTGCAAGCGCTGTTTAGCCATGCCAAGCGACTTGTCGCTCACATTGCCTATGTCGCCTATTATGTCGGAAAACTCTACAAGGTTCCCTTTACGACGCTGGATTTCATCGGCTATCTGTTTGATGTAATCGCGAACAGTATTGAGCGTTTTAAGGTCTTTCGGATTAACACCAAGCAACATATCCCTCAATCCCCTTTGTGCGTTATTCAAATTACGCAGAGTCTGTCCGGAAATATCTGTAAGGTATTTCTGCACAGTATTAATATTCCGTTCAGATTCAGTTATTGACTTCTGAAGTTGTTTTTGCTGCTTTAAAGCATCTTCATATATCTTTTTATTCTTGTCATAATCTACCGTATCAACGGACTTCTCCATATTCCGCTGCGCTTCCTGGACTTCTTTGCCGAGTTTTGCCCATTCCTTGCGCATCTCTTCAACCTGCTTACGAGCCTGTTCCGCCCCGCCTATAAGCACGTCGATTCTAGCCAGTCTGGTACCTAAACTATTTGCCATGTCTTTGTGTTTGTTTTCCTCAAAGTTAGGCAGCCGGAAGGTGGAAATGAAGGACAAAAAAACGGTTTCCGTTAGTTCAACGGACACCGTTTTAAAACTATTCGCCAGCAACCTCTAAAGTGGTTTGCGGCAAACCTCTCGAGCGATATGCAGCAAACCTCTCAAGTGGTTTGCTGCATTTAGTTTTACAGGCCCTACAGGCTATTGTGGAGGGGGTGCTATTTTTTAATTAAACTGGTAAAATAAAGGATAATTTCCCTTTATATATTGCAATTTTAATTTACATCACGTTCAAAATAGTTTTATTTTTTCATTTTACCTCCGGAAATCAGCACTTTTAAAATTTTCATTTCATAATCATATTTTTATTTTATGCTTATAGTTACATTTGCTTGAAATAAAAATATGATTTTCATGAAAAAAAATGTATTAATAAAAAGATTTGGTATAACATTGCTTATACTAATTATTATTCCTGAATCCATTTTTTCCAGGAATTTAAGCGACATTGAAGTTACGTCCTTATTCCTGGAATTTATTTTTGGTATTCTTTGCATCATCCTTTTCTTCAAAATATGGAGTATGACAAATGATGTCAGCCAAATCAAGAATTTGATTGAAAAATCTCTTTCCAAAAAAGAACAGGAAGAGAATGAAGAAAATCTTTTTGACGGGAAAGAAATTGATTCCGACGAAAAAAAAATGAGGAATGAAAACCCATCTGAAATTGGCGAATGGTCAGAAAACATCAGTTGGAAAGAAAAGAAAAATGCAGCTCCTATTATTGAGTTTCTAAAGAAAGACCAAATAATTATATCTCAGAACGGAGAAATGATGATTTGTGATGAAAAAGAACTTTCTTCAATAAAAGGAGAGTATAAAGTTGTCTTTCGTAAAATTAAATAATTTATTTACAGAAATACTATATTCTGATTTATGATAAGACAAATTCTATTTTTATTATTCCTATGTTGTTTTATTTCGGCGCATTCACAGATAAAATCCCAAATAGGTGTATATAAGGCTTATTTTTTTAAAGAGGGACAAGATTTGTCAAAGCCTTTGGAATCATTAGACTATAGCATGATCAAAAAAGGGAAAGAAGTAGAAATTATAAGCGTAGACACATCTGATGTTTATCATTCAATTGTCAGATACAAAGGGAAAAATGGGATTATACATAATTCTGTCCTTTCTGATAGAAGAATTCTTATCCCATTATTTACAAATCTACGGGAAGAATATCTTGATGATATTGCAAACGGAATACTAAAAGAGGGTATGAATGAATCTGAAGTAGGATTCATCATCGGAATACAGCCTAAGATTCAACAGAAAGGAGAAAATATTGTAAGATGGTATTATCCGAATCTTATTGACAAAGCTCCAGATTTTCTTTTTTATAAAGGTAAATTGTGTAGTGCGGAAATGTACCGTAAAGTTGTATTCAGATATTATACAACATTCAACTTTTCCCTAAAGTCCGTTGAACTTAACGGTGAAAAAAAATCCGTATCCAAAAACAATAATAACGAATATGAAGATGAATACATAAAAATTAACTGGGAAATATTACAAAGTTCTTTGTCTTTTAATATTCTAAACAAAACTAACAGATCTCTCAAAATTTTGTGGAATAATATGTCTTTTACAGATGTTTCAAATAATTCCAGAAGAGTAGTAAGCGGTGAGACAAGAGTAATCCATGCGAATCTTGAAATACCTTCTTCCGTTATATCAAAAGGAAGTAGTTTATCTGATATTGCTGTTCCATATCCTAGAAAAAGTTTTATTGTAAACTACTATAACTGCCCGCAAGAACTGGAAGACATGGGAAAGCCGGAAATAGGAAAAGAAATTAGAATACTTTTCCCAATTGAATACGATGGGAACGTAAAAGAATACATATTCACATTCCATGTCAATGAAATTACATTGTCAAGAAAATCTTCTTTATAAACATTGATATTTACAATAAAAAAACAATGCAGCCGGGGAAGAAACGACAAAACCCGGCTGCATTTTCATTCATATAGGTGGAAAGACAAACTACATCATCTTTTTCTCATAATTATATCGCCCACCACATTTGCCAGCACATTAGAGCCAAATCCTCTTATCCCGTCAAGTTGAGCTACCATACGCATAAGGAGGTCCAGCTTTTCTTCTATGCGGCTGTTACATGGCTGCCGGCTCTCCGTACATGCGCTTCTTGAAGTAACGGCGCACCTGAAAGTTCTTGTCCTTGTCTTTCAGGTAGGACACAGCTTTCTTGTAGCATGAAAGGGCCATCTTTTCGTTCGGCACTTCGGCAGGTGTCTTGTATCCCATGTCTTCAGCGATGCTGTATGCCATGTCGCTGTAAATCATGTTGGCTGTGACACAAAGTGCATACGAGTTGTACGAAGGTTTTTCTTCGGGAACTCCTCCAAGTTGTTTCACGGCAGACACGAAAGTGTCATGCCCCCAGTGGAATCCTTTCAACCCATCTTCGTTGACCATGGTTTTACCGATATTCACGGCCTCTGTTTCCGACAAAAAATTATCCCAGCACATTGCTTCGAGGTGGCTCAGCCAGCTCATAGCCATTTCCGGATGCATCTTTGCCATTTCCTTGAAATAATAGGTAGCAGCTTCGCCGAATATTTTCATATTCTTCACGTCCTTGCTGTCCTTCATCTTATCATACAGCTCCTCGTAACGGGAGATCATTTGTTCTCTATCCATATCTCGATATTTTTAAATTAGTTTCTTCAAAAACTTCCCGCCCTCGCGGACGGGAAGCCACTCAAACATTTTTCCTTTTCCTTCGCTTTTTTACGGGTTCATCGGCAGATGCCAGACTGAAAGCGCTAAACGCGGCTGCCTGAACTTCGTTAAGCGGGAAAGGTAGCAGTAATCGTGACCGGGACTGCAATCAGCGCGCCGCAAGCAGAGCAACCGCAACCGTTCTCATTGTAAGAGAATACCTGCGGAACTAAAGCTGTAGCTACCACACTGGTAGGGGCTGTATTTGCCGCACCGATGAAGGTTACTGTAAACTGTTCGGTCCACTGAATAGTCTTTGCTGCACATCCGTTTTTCGGAGTGTAGGTCAGAGTTACAGCTGCGTTGATAAGCGCAATGTTCTGCGTGTTGTTGTTTGTGACGCTTGCTACACTGAATACGACGGTAGCAGTAGGTTGAACGCCGTTGTTCACGCAATAAGCCTGACGCAGTTTCTTAGTGATGTTTACCGTCAGTGGCTGAGCGGTAGCTGTCGGAACTCCAGACAAAGTAATTGACTGAATCATAGTTGTGTTGTGTTTGTGTTATATATCTTTTACAGGACACCAGGCCGCCTGTATTCGGCACTTATTTCTCTTCTTTTTCTCGTGTTTCATTCTTTGGTGCAGGCTGCGGTTGTGGGTGCGACGGCTGTGCGGGCTGCTGCGGAACCTTCACCACATATTCCTCGGGTTTCTGATACGGAAGGTTGCAGTCCAGGTATTTCTTCAGTTCCACCAGGTCATTGCGGTCGAAAGTGAAGAATCCGTCGATTATGGAAAGTTTTCCCTGCTGGATGGCAGAGTCAACATATCCGTGAGCCAGTTCCGGGATCATGTCGTCCGGAATGCGGGATACAAATCGTTCAAGGAACGGACGGATCATTTTTGTCCCTCCTAAAGATGCCAGCGAATTGATTTCATTGGAAATCTGCCATCCGGGGCCTGCGAGTCCGATTGACTTGAATAACTTCTCCACCGGAAGCATACCGGCAGAAATACCGTTGAGCGTATTGCCCATCATAACCGGAATGACCGGCTCACCCCATTTCAGGATGACAGCGGTCAGAATCTGTGCGTTTGTCATTGTGCTGCGTGTTTGAGTTGTTTGTGTAGAGTATGAAAATCATAACGGAAAGGGGAAGGCCGATGCCCTCCCCCGGATTTCAGCAGTTGATTACTGAGCAGACGGACATCCGCAGCATCCATCCTGACATACGTTGCTTGACGGAATGTATGTCTTAGTGATAGCCTGCAAAGCGGCGATGCTGTTCTGCATACACTGCAGAGCAGCGGTGTTGGTACCGTTGTAAACGGCCTGCTGCATGTTGACAGCGGTCTGAGCGTCCTTGTTGGAGCGAACTTCCACTGAAAGTTCCTTGATCTGACCCTGCAAGTCCTTATAGGCTTCCACGATCTTCTGGTCAGTGTACTTGTCTGCCTTCAGCAAAGCGATTTCTGAATCCTTTGCGTTCAGTTGTTCAACCATGTTCAACTCATAACGGCTTACGGGCATGTTGTCTGAGCATACGCCTTCTGCGTTCCATCCACAGCCATTGCGACCCAGGATGTTACCACCGTTGATACCCAAAAATGATGCGATACCTGCTGCTGCACCCACAGTGTTGAAATTACCTTGTCCCTGGCCGGTTACGTTGTAACTCTGGCCATCCATACCTTTGATTGTCATACTGTTTTGTGTTTGTGTTGTGTCGTGAACTATTTCCCGACATGACAAAGGTACGGACGAAGCATTACTCTGGGAATGAGTTATTTCCTAACCTCTTCCTGATTCTTTCGCAACTTATTCTGAATATTTTCTGTGTGCTGAGACGCTGGTCGAAATTGGTATGAATCTGGTTGACGGCACGCTCCGTCTTTCCGATTCTTGCAGCGATATACGACGGATTCAATCCGCTCTGAAAAAGGAAATGCACCAACAGATAGCGTGCATCTACCGTCTCTGTGTCCTTCCTTCCGGAAAGAATCTGTGCGGACGGTATTTCCGTCTCCTCCGATACCATGCGGAGGATGGTGTTAAAAATCTCACTCTTGCTCATCGTTTCTTTGTTTATCGGGCACGTCTGCCCTGTGTTTTTCTCTTGTGTTTAACGAAACAACCTGCCGCTACCATTGCAGCAGGTTGTAATTAAGCGTAACGCCCAGAAACGGTTCTGTCTTCCCTGAAAGCCCTATTCCGTATCCGGCGCTCAGTCCTATCCCCCACCTCTTCTTTTTCGGTGCCGGTGCATTTACCACCCCCGTCTGTGTGCGTCGGTAAAACTCTGCCGACACCAGTTGCGGGCGGTACCCTGAAATGACTATCCGGTAGTCGTCCGTGCGGTATTCCTTCTCTGTGAGAGGTATAATCACGTCCACGCTGTCTTTCCCTGTAGAAAGCGAATCAGAAACAACCGTAACCGTGTCCGCTATGCTGTACGGAATGGAAGCTGGCCCGGACGGTTTCTGCGGACGATATACCGGAAGGCGTGCGGTGTCTTTTCCTGCGGGACGCTCTGACACGGGAGGAGCAACTGCCGTGTCGCGTATCGTATCTACCCTGACGGGAAGCCATACGGTATCACCCTGACCAGACTGCGGCGACGCGCATCCACGGAAGAAAAGCGAAAAGAGGAGCGCGGCCGACAGCAAGCCTACCAGTATCCACGGAAGCTGTTTCATACGCCCAGGTATTTACAGATTCCCTGCACATGCAGCGTGACAATCTTCTGGAGTCCTTCATCCGACAGAAGGAAGTCCACATCTTCGCGATTGTCCTGGAAAAGGTTTTCAGTCAGCACAGCCGGGCATACGGTGTGCTTCAGAATATAGAAACCGCTTTCCTTGTCGCTGTCGCCGTCGGCGGTGTCCTTGCGAATCTTCATGCCTTTCAGCACCTGCTCCGCACTCTGATACAGACATTCGGCCAGTTTGTCGGCCTTGGTCTGACCTACGCTGGTCCATGCCTCCCATCCGCGTGCGGTCATCCACTGCGTGCCGCTTCCGGCAGCGTTACAATGGACGGATACCAGGATGCTGTCTTTCACCCGGTTGGCGCGTGCGCACCGTTCCTGAAGCGAAATGTCTTCCTCTTCCGGAACGAGCAGCTGCGCGTCAAGCCCTTTCTTCTTCAGCGCATCCACCACACGGCGTGCAATGTCGCGTGCATAGGCATATTCACGCAACCGTCCGTCGGGCGACTGCTTCCCTTTGGTGCCTGCACCATGACCGTTATCAATCCAGATTCTCATGTCGTGTCTAGTTTAGTTTGTGTGTTGTGACTGTGGTTATGCAGAAGCCAGAACCCCGGCCTTTTCAAGCTCGTCAATCAGCTTGTTCAGTACGGTATGTGCATCTTCCGAACCTGTAGCATCTGTTACATGGGCACCCTGTTTTACAATTCCGGGCTTTGCTGTTGTAGCATTGGTATATGTGGTGTCTGTCCAGTTTACCGTGACATACGCTTTACCTGCTCCGTCTACTCTTACAGCATAGTTCTTTCCGCTTTCTGAAAATCCGGTCTGGATTCCTCCCAAAGCAGAGTCGCTGGCTTTCGGGAGCACATAGCTTTCACCTCCTCCGCCACCACCGGCTGCTGCGGTATCCTTGATGACCAATGCCTTGACTTTTTTCACCTCCACATCGCTCAGAAGCCGTACCTTCATTCCGGAAGGTACATTGATTTCAATTACTGAATTGGTGAAATTCACCGTATCCATTGCGACTGGTTCCATGGAGTCAATAAACTGGGAGATTGAAAGCCTTCCGCTTTTCACACCCTGAATCTGCACCATTGTACGTCCTTCGGAAGTATATTCGGCCACATAGCCTTCAGCTCCCTTCTTAAAACTGATTTCGTCCATTGTTTGTGTTGTGTTTTTGGTTTGTAACTCTATTTATAGGGATTCTCCCGGTATTCCGGAAGAATGAACTGTATGTTCACCGCTGCATCGTGCAGCACCTTGTGGGCTTGTTCCTCACTTACCTCCATTTCGTCGGTAAACTCGCAGAAGATGTTTCCTACCCAGTCGGAAGCGCTGTTCAGCCTCTTTATGGCTACGGCGCGACAGCCATTGGTTATAAACAGGGATTTGGCCATCTTGTCCTTCACTTGAGAGTCTATATCCGTATAGCAGAGAAAAAGGTTTTCGGCCAGCCCTCTGCTGAATACTGCCATTTCGCTCATAGGGAGCCGCTGCACGTTGTCCTTCATGCCCGACACCCCCTTGCGTTTCACTTCGAAATAGATGGAAAGGAAGGCTGAGTTACCCAGCGGGTGCGGCTGTACGATGTACACCCTGTCGGCCTTTGTCTCGTAGAGCACCTTCCACAGTTCGCCGAATACCTTTGCCGTGTTCTCGCTTCGCTTGAAGCTAAGACGTTCGGTTTCCTGCTTGTACCGTTCCAACTTCATATCGTTCATCTTGTCACGATACTTCTGCGTCATTTTGTTGTACTGAGTAAAAATCAAGGTACCCACGGAAACTACAGCTGCGCTTATGGCCGTCACCATTTCTGCGTCCATCCTGTGCCTCCTTCCGATTTCCCGTTATTCCATCTCTTCCGTATTATCCTTAAAAAGAGCGGCAATAGCTTTTACCACATCGTAGAAACCGCATCCGCTAAGGCCGGCAGCCAGTCCGTAAATAAGCGTTCCCCACCATTGGTATCCTTCGAGCAGTGGAGTAAGCTGAAGTGCCCATGCCAGCACGCACACCACCATACCTACCGCCACGCTCACACCGATTTTTGCGAGCTTGCTTCCTGAAATGGCAGGAATGACTTTCAGAATCTGCGTCACGATAGCCGAAATAAGTGCTACGATTCCGGTAAACGTGCCCAGGTCGATTACGAATCCTGCAGTAGAAGGTTCAGAGGTTACAGCTTCCTGTGCGAAAACGGTCACTGCAGAAATCAGCAGTGCAAACATTAAAATCATCTTTTTCATTTTGTCGTCGTTTTTAGTTAAACATTTGGTTTTTATTGCAATACAAAGTTACGAAGAGCGCATTGGAGAATGAAGGACAAAAAAACGACGGTTTCTCGGCAGACAAAAACAAGAAAGGAGACAATCGCTTGTCTCCTTTCTGTGTTGATAAAACTCTCATCGAAGAAGGGAATCCCTGTTTTCCCTATCACGCCGCTAAATTACAAAAAATATTTATATCCGAATAAAACAGATATGTTTTTTTGACAATTGAATGCTTATTTACACTTTAAAACAATAAAAAGAAGGACGGATGTGCAACACTTTGCTCCGCCCTTCAAGCCAATTTTAAATACATGTAAATGTATTCCATTACAAACATAATACTTTTTATTGCCAATCTCAAATATTTTTTCTATTTTAGGGGAGCCAATTTTAAAAATACATGTTATGTTAACCTCTGCCAGTACAAAGCAAAGGTGTCAGGAATTTTCTGACTTCCTTCGAAGTTCCGCGTCCGGTTTTGAGCTGGATTTGTCGGGCTGCTCATTGATTGAATGTATTGAACAAATGATCCGCGTGAAGAATCGTCTTTCTGAAGGATACGGAAAACATTTCTCATGTCTTCTTTTCAACCTAAACTACATCCAGAAACTTTTTGGATGTACAATTTCCCCTTCACAGGTAAATGAACTTTTCTGGACTTATTTTATTTCTTTCCTTACGAAAGAAAGAAAGCTTTCCCTCTCTACCGTAAAAACCGTGTGCAGCCAGCTAAAGACCTCTGTGGAATGGTCGGCAAGACACAGGGCCCGCATATCAGACACCTACGATATGCTGAAAATTCCAAGCTACTGCCATGAGCAGATTGCGCTTACCGCCGATGAAATAAGCCACATATATCATTTTGACGTAAGCTCCATTTCAAGGAGAAAGCAATATGTTTCTCACATGCAGCGTGTAAAGGATATGTTTGTGCTTAGCTGCAATCTAGGACAGCGTTTTTCGGATATGGTAAGGATAGAAAGGAAATGTTTTGACAGAAACATTTTCAGACAGATTCAGCAGAAGACCGGAATGATGGCATACGTAGACATAGAGAAAATGTCAATAGACAGGAATACTACTTACCGCATTCTTGAAAAATATGATTATTCAGCCCCGGTAAAGACCGACATATCATGTTATGACAAATACCTGAAACAACTGTTACGACATATAGGCGGAGAGTTCTGTGAGGAGATTAAGAGGGAGACAAAGGTAAACGGACTGATTGAAACGGCATTCTTCCCGAAATGGAAACTTGTATCCTCACACACAAGCAGACGCTCGTTTATCACTATAAACGTGCTGCGCGGATTCAGACCTCTCGAAATCATGCGTGCTTCAGGTCATAAGAGCTATACCAGCTTTGAAAAATATCTATGTTATTTCGATGATTGAAAAAGAATGAGAGACTGTATATGAAATGCAGTCTCTCATTCTTTTCACGTGTGGGAACTTAATTAAAAAGATACCTTATCCATCCGAAATAGCCGACATTCTCCAGGTAATTGTCATCATACTGGTTTTCGTAAGCTTCCTTTTCAAAACTGATCCGGTTGTATGCCTCTCTGCCAAAAAACATGAGCTTTACGAGATATTCCAGCACATAAAGTGCGTAAAACATGAGGAAGGAAATGCAGAACCACCAGGAAGATATTCCGGAAAAAATCACCAGTGCCCAGATGATTACTCCGCTGACTATCATGCACTCCACCCATTGACGTGCGTGGGTGCATTCATGATTCCTGATTCTCTGTGGCATCTCCTCCTTATTCTTGTATTTCGTACAGACCCATGCGGCCAGCGTAATGGTGTCGTAATCACCCCAGAGGAATGTGCGGGCTATCCAGTTGTCATATAAAATCTTTTTCATCTATGAATACTGTTTTTTTATAATGCGAGCTACAGACATCCGATTGCAATACCTATTGCATCCGCTATCATATCTTTCTTGTCGAATGTTCCTTTCTTCAAAAGTTTGTCCCAAATTATTTCCTTGGAGACTCCGATAACGGCCGCAATCAACGCAGCTGTCCACAAAGGAAGAAATAAGTCAGAAAATCTTACGATGATTATGCTGCAAATTATATGAAGCAATCCATCCATACCGAAGTAGTTGTAAATCTTATCTAACATAAAAAACAAATTATTACTACCCAAAACAATATACATAACATATACGGGTAGAGTATATATATGCCTTTAAGTATATTTTTCATAACTTACCGAGTTATTCTACTTCTGGTATTATAGCCCTAAACCAAGCATCAGCAATTTGCCAATACCCATCATTAAATGGATGAATACCGTTTGTTCCTCTTTTTTCAATAGTTGCACTTCTCGTATTAACAGCAACATCAGAAGCCGGATAATTATTTTCTGAATCCATTTCTGAACATACATCAATCACAGAAACAAAATTTTTGTAAACTTCATCATCTAACAATGACCTATACAAGTCATTAACTTTATGAACTTTATAATTCCATGAAGTAGTTAAATAAGAACCATTTGCATTACCTGCTGCATAATTAGCCCCTATTCCACCATTTTGTGACGGTAACGGTAATGTAGCCAAATATATTTTTGTCTCTGGTAATTGAGAATGAACCAAATCTATAAAAGCCTTTGCTTTTGTTAATACAGTTTTACTAAAATCAGCTGTAAAAGGGTTTGCTCCGACAATAGAATTTATTCCAAGTTGAACACATAGGATTTCCAAGTGTCCGTCACAATATGTATCTACATATACTTTTATGTCAAACGAATCGGTTTCCGTGTTCCAAAAAGGCTGATATGACTCTACTTGTGACGCAGAAAAATTAATTTCTTCCTGACCTTCTCCATTTTGTTTTTTCAAAACTCCACTTTCTGGCATTAAGTCATGGTCATTATATATATCACCCTTACCAAAAAAAGCGCAAAAGATATACCCATTACCTTCACTAACATTTACTTCCGATATATAAAATTTTTGGGTGTACCCTTCTATTTTATATAGGGTATCTTGAGTTACTCTTACATCTGTTACATCTGACACCGTAAGCCTTACGCCAGCCATTCCATCTCTACCAGTATAAGTATCCCAAGACCAACCTCCAGTTCCTTCCCAGCCTACTGTTCCATCTGAGTTTTTTAACCTTCCTACTATATTAAAATTGGAAAGAGCTAAAGCAGACGGAGAAGTAGCAACACCTTTTGTTCCTTTTAGACGTCTGGATAACTCAATAGGAATTTGTCCAGACATATAAAGGCTATCTCCCACTAATAGAATATTTTTAGCAGACAAAGGATTTGTGGAATTTTTAGTTATTATACTAATAATTTTCTCTTGTATAACACTTCCATCTATGTTAAGCAGTTGAATCTTCATTTCGGTACTACCTACATCATTAATTGTTGGAGTATATTCCCAATAGCGTGGATAATTTTTCCCTTTGAGACATTCTATATTTAAAGAATAATCTCCAATATGATGAACAAACATATTATAATACAGTTGAATTGTATCTCCTACCACACAGTTAATTAAGTCACATATATGAATTGACGGGAGATTTTTTGTAGAAATTCCACCTGATGAGGAATTTTCTTCAAGTTTTTGAACTCTTGATTCCGTAGTAGATAATCTATTCTGAATTTTTTCTATGTCGCCATGTATTCCACCTGATGAGGACTCACTAACAACATTCGATAACCTAAATTTGGCAGTACCAGCACTCACTTGATAAATAGTGCCTATTTGAACCAGAATATAAGTTGGTGGAATATTTCCATCAACTAGCTTAAATGTGACTGAATAATCTGATTCGAAATTAAGTTTATTATTAGAAGTTCCTGGATTTTCAATATAATATGACCCATTTACAATTATAGTTAATTTTCTTGGAGTTATATGCTCCTTACCTTCAATTACCTCAATTCTATATTCATAATTATCTGACTTAGGAATATTTTCCTCTCTTATAGTTGTAGATGCCATTTTTTCTGTTGTTATATCTATTGTTCCATCATAATAGGTTTCTTCTTCTGATAAACCATACAACTCCTTAGTAACGAAATTTTGTGATATAGGGTTTGATGTACTATTTCCTTTATCATTTTCCACAATAAGTTTTTCTTTCTCTAACGTTTCAACTCTTTTTGTGATTTTTTCAATATCACCACTTAATCCTGTATCATTAGAATAATTAGTTACTCTGAATGTTACAGTTCCTATTTGCAACTGGTTTACAATTCCAATTTGAACACTGAATGACTCTACCTGAGTAGTATCTTCTTCTATAGCAAGAATTGCACTATAATCAGTTATATATTGTAAATTTCCAACATACTCATAGTAATAAATACCATTGATTATAATGGTTAAACTTCTTGGTTTAATATTATCTGAACCACCAGTTACTTCAATAAGGTAATTTTTCTCTTTTTTTGGTACTATATTCTTAAAGTCTACAGATAGAGTAGACGACATAGTTGTATCACCTGATTTTTCTACACTTTTTTTATACCCATGAAGTTCTACAGATAGCCCGGTAAGTTTGTTATCAAGGTTCCCGCTTCCATCACTCATTCCGACACAAGCAGACGAGGTGACAGGATATATTTTCTCACCCGTGGTAGGGTCTTTCAGTTGTGCTTTTTGTGCTGCCATTGTTCTATCGTATTTTAAATGTTTATTTCGTTTGTTTCTCCTGCGTTCTCATAGAGCGGCATTCCGCTCAGTGCTTCCTCATATTTTTTCAGGTCTTCTATAAGCTTGTTCCCTTCTTCCGCTGTAGATGATGCGGACGCTGCTGCCTGTCGGGCTTCTGACGCTGCCGACGACGCGGAAGAAGCTGCACTTTGGGCCTGCTGTGCTTTCTCGCTGGCGTTTGCTGACGATGTTTCTGCCTGCCGGGCAGCAGAGAGAGCTTGTGCGGCGGACTGCTCGGTCGGCTGTTTCATCCAGTTAAGGAAATCTTGCTCTGTTCCTTCATTTCCATTGTCAAGCCAAACCTGATAGGCGGACTTACCTGTTACTCCAATCTGGATGTTTGATGTGGAAAGAACTATTTCCTGCTCCAGTTTTACGTCTGATCCGGTTTGTTCGTCAGATTCCTGACAACTTCTTTCTACCAGTGAAAAAGCATTACAGCAATCTGTTACCGTCTGACCATCTTTATCTTTGTTAACCCATGCTTCTAACCTATATACTCCTGTTTCTTTCTGTACATCACGATTTACAGGAATAAGCAGCTCGTCACCTTCTGCTATAAAATCCATCTGTTTCCTTCTCCCTGAAGGATACACAAGTATCACAGTAACATGTAGCGAGTGTAAATCTGTTCTTTCTCCGTTCACGGTTAGTGTCCACCTTACGGAAAATTCTTTCCCTATTCTTATTTTCTGCATGACTATATAGTTACTTCATCGGTTTCACCTATATTTTCGTGAAGAAACACGCCTGCAAGTGCTTGCGAGAACTGTTCTTCTGTTCCGGAAAATCCTTGTTCTTTCGCATATTCGTAGGCCGACTTCCCGGGAGCACCATTCTGACCTGGCGCACCATCCTGACCTGGCGCGCCGTCATTTCCGTCTCTTCCAGGGTCTCCCTTATCGCCTTTAAGAATTGTACCAAGAAGAAGCTCCACACAGCCTGTACCTTTCTCCCCTATCGTGGTTAGAGGACTCTGAAATGTAATTCTTACTTTCATGCTATAGGTCTTTAATGCGGTTATCTACTACTTCTATCTGTTCCTGCTTGGCTATTCGAACCACTTCGCCGACGATAAGCTTTACTTCGATTATGGCAGACACACTCAGCTTCTTTGTCTGATCAGAGGAGAATGTAAACTTTACCTGGCTCCCTTCTATCTGCATATTCTCCTTTGAAAGAAGCACCTGATAATCGTCGTGCCGGTTGCGCAAAAGCAGCTTGATTTCTGTCTGCGAGAAATCAGTTACAAGGCTCCCGTCGTCATCGGTAAATACCATTGTTCCTTCAAGGGTTTGTCCTGCGTATATCTTCATGATGGGTATTTCTTTTATTACAAATTTATCGTATCATTCACTGGTAATGAAGGACAAAAAGTCTACACGGTTACTTCGTCTACCTGCCCAAGCGAATCGTATGCCACTACCTCTGACAGAACTGCAGAAGGATTGCCAACTGACGTTCCGGTGCTTACCCAAGCACCGTTTTTCACCTTATACAGAATGGCCGGAAGTGTAGTACCGACAAGACCCATCTGATCTTCGTAAGTAGGAGGATGCCTTTCATACAGTTCGGATTCAGAACCGCACAAAGGGAGTTTTATCATAGTCTGCGCCTTTGCTTTTTCCACTGCCTGATTCAGACTGGCAAAGTTCCCGTTTATCACGGATACGGCTTCTCCCCAGTTCGTGTCTGATTTTATTTGCGATGTTGCCATGATAATTATGTATTTTGTTATACCTGATACTTCTTATATATTATACCATTACAAACAAGCCATTCCCAAGTCTTACCTAAAGAGTCTGTAGTTCGGAATGAATCTGTAATTCCCTTCATTTTATTATCATACTCATTCTGAAAACTTATTCCGTCAAGACCGAAATAAGCTTGTCTTTCCGCTTTTTCCCCATGAATTATATTTATTCCAGTGACATCTATTGTTATTCCCATTTGATAATCTGGCATTTTTAGATAAATAACCGGAGTGCTGCCATAAATGTCTGAGAAAGGCTGTATAGCAACTACCATTCTGTCCTCAGAGTCATAAATTCTAAAGTCTGCAAATTCTCTGTCAATCTTTAACGTATATCCTTTTGCCGATACTTCGAAATTAGAGTTCTGATACAGATTCCCTTCCTTGTCCCAATACAAGCTTCCGTTAGCCAAAGAACCGGAACCGTCTTTATTGAGAAGTATCTTTCCGTTCGCTATCTTTACTGTTCCTCCGAACTCTCCGTCGTTAGAATAGATAGTACCACGGAATACACCTCCCAGCGCGTAGATGTAACCGCGAAGGAATACGTTACCTCCGTGTGTGGCTACGAATTTTGCCATGTCTTTCCATTCCTCGTCAGTGGGCTGCTCACCATTCAGCATTTTTGTTACGGTACGCATGGCCTGCTCGAATGTACCACCTGCCCAGAATGCCACATCGGTGTCTTCATTGTAGATTCCGCTCACACCGGCATTCACTTTTTCCATTACTCCGTCTACCCACTTACCAAGCTGAATCATGGTAAGCAGAGAAAGCCCGCCGATGGTCTGCGTGCTTCCTTTTATCGCATCCTGAATGTACCAGAACTGCTTGAACCCGTCGGCCACCGGGTCTGTATCATCGCGTGAAGGGCACCAGTCGGTTGCTATCGTACCTCTTTCGAGCTTGATTTCGCAAATCGTAGCAGAAGGGCCGTTTGCTGAGAATAAATTCCCTGAATTATATACTATCTGGTGAGTGTAGCGTGCATATTCCGATGTAAGTTCCTGTGTAATCTCCACATCGCCTACACGGAATGTGACGGATGTTCCTTTGGCCTTGTAGCCGAGCATGTAGGTCTCTCCCTCTATGAGATTTATATTCTGATATATGCTGAACGACGCACACGAAAATCCTGATGCAGAACCCGCGTCTTCACTCACCTGGCCTGTACCTTCCCATTCTTTCAAGCTGGGGCTGTACATCTGCGAGCTGGATTTAAGAGGAGTATCAGAAGAAAGCGAAACCGTCTGATAATCTCCACAGAAAGAAGTGTTACGCAACAGATTCTCTCCACCCACCTTCACTGCGTTTTGTATCTCTTGAGGAAGGTCGTCAAGGTTTGCTGCGCCGGTAGATCCGGCCTGAATTTGCACTTTTCCTGCCACACTTACACCTTCGTCCTCGTCATTTATAAAGTAAGATGTGTTCTGCCGATTACCTGTATAAGTGTCTCCGTAAGTCACCTCCTTGAAGCGCCCTGACACTACATCGAAGTATTCGTCCTTTATCACCTTATCTTCCAGGCTGTAGGAATTGATTCCCTGATACATCTTACGGGATGGAGAATCGGAACCGTAAGCGGAATAAATCTGTGCGTTCTGCCGGGTTACATCCGTGCGGTTCCCGAGTTGAGACACCTGGTCGCCAGCCTGCGGAATATCACTTCCGGTGTCTGCGTCGGTTTTAGAGAATACCACATAATCGTCGCCTGTTTCAATAACGAGTCGCCACCAGTAGCGATTTCCTTTCTGTCCGTTTGGCTGTACCTCCAGGTTAAATGTCTGGCATCGGCCCTGATCATCCGGTTCAAACTCATTATAGACACTCCTTCCTTCACCATCTGTCCGGTTGAAGTAACATTTGTATCCGTCTTCCGTTTCTTCTACACTTGATATAATCATTGCCGCAGGAGAAAGTATCAACGCACCTCCCACGTGCTTCAGTTCCTGGACGGTTATGTCAGTAAACAGGGCTTTCTTGCGTATATTCAGGTAGTCGAACTCTGCATGAGTGTTCCCGTTTGCGTCTACAAGTACGGCTCCGCCGGAACCAAGCACGCCAGTGGTATAGCTACCCATCTTCACTCCCTTCCTGAAAGTCTGTACGAAGTCGGTAGAGTCTTCCTGGTCTTTGTTCAGGAAGAAGCTGCGAAGGTATTTCAAATACTTTCCCGTAAGCAACTTGGTGGTAGGTATCGCTTCGTCATTAGGGGTAAATTCTTCATCATCTCCCTGGCGTGCCACATCCGTAATCTGCTTGTCGTTGATAACCAGCTTGCCGATAATGGAAAGCGTGCCTTGAACTATATAGGAAGTGAAGCGTTTCAGCGGACGGATAAGGTCATCGGCTGTTACTTCAAACAGCTCCTTCCATCCGGCTGTATCCTGCATTTGTCCTTCAGGAGTAGAAAGCTTACCGTAGTCCAGTGTAATTTCACGGTCGAGGGTGGCAGCTTCCAGACTGTCGGTGGCGGTAATGATTCCGATACGTATGTAATAGAAATCTTCGCTGGGATTCTCCCCGCCGATGCTTCCGTCAGTAGCATAGTCGTTCACGGAAAACAGCACCATGGCATCGTCAGAACCACGTTCCAGACGGGCATAGATGTAGTGTGCCTCCGTGCGGTTCAGACGGGTGTTGTATCCCGTCAGCGTCCAGCTTCGGTATTCTCCGTTTGGCAGATAATCTATGCCGTAGCTTTTCTGCGGAGCCACCATGATGGTACAGCCCGGAACCACCCCCACCTGAATCAGGTTGGGGTTTTCCAGTGCATTTTCTATCATGGACACGCCCTGGTAAGAAATTCGGTATGCGTTACTCTGGTAATCGGTTATCATTTCCCTTTTCTGTATTTCTGATTCATTTTCTCAATTTCCTTGGCTTCCTTGGCCATGGCATTCATAATTCCCAGGATTCGGACCGCCTCGCTGTCGTACACTGCGTCGTAGTCACTGAATCCCTGATACTTCATGATGTTGTTAATCATTTCCACCTCTATCTTGATAGGGTTCTGCCGTCCGTTCTTTTTCCCGTTAGGCGTGAACAGCTCCGGATACATGCGTGCGTAGGCTTCCTGCACGCTCTGAAAATACTGCACCATGACGGGGAACATGCGGGCTTCTACCATGCTAAACCAGCGGGCGTTTTTCTGTATCTGCCCGGAGTTGAACGACCACACTCGGCGCTTACACTTGCGCAGGTAGCGCCCTTCGCGTATCTCTCCCGTCTCGCGCACGGATTCGTTGAACAGCGTGGCCAGAAACCGGCATCGTGCATGCTTCATGCGGCGCAACTGCATCCGGATGGCGGCATGGGTCGATTTTCGCCTTACAAGCGTCTGTAGAACCTTCTGTGCGTCCCAGTACATGATAAGCAGATTCTGTGCCGACTGGTACTGCGCAAAGCTGACATCGGACATCACATCTTTCGGCGCTTTCAGACGAAGGGTCCCCATACGAAGGCGGATAATTCCGTAGGGAGTGACGGTGCGTGCAAAAGGATTGTCCAGGAAACCGAGCTTCTGGTCTATCCACTGGTCCACCTGCCATGCCCGCATGGGAATGCGCTCAAACAGGTGGCGAATCCCTTTGCGCCGGAAGAGAAACACCGTTTCACCATTTTCATCGGTCACGGTGCGCCGCACGATTTTCAGTCCGAGAAAAAGCATGAAGCATTTCAGCTTGAAAATACGGTCGGCACGTTCCTCGTCGCCTGCCGCAGCCATAGCCTCCTTACGCTTGTAAAGTCTGTTCACCTTTTCCAGCTCTCCGGTCGACAGCCGGTTCCAGCTGTCGGGAAGTGCCGGAAGATGTATCTGGTAGTTTGTCGTATCCATTTGTCGTTTCTTTTACCCAAAGTTAGGTATATGACAACTGGGAATGAAGGACAAAAAATCAGTGCCGGGTAAAGGCTTGCGGACGCATGACGAAGATGGCGTTGTCCTGGTTGTCGTAATCGAATATGGGCTGCTTGTCCGGTCCGGTTGTTTCAGTGAGCGGCGGCACATACAGCGGAGAATCCTTGATAAACTCTCCGAAAGAATCCTGATGGTTGGAGATAAATTTGCGGGCCTTAGTCATGGAATAAGCTGCCTCGTTTTCGCTGTACTTTCGCTGTTTTTCCGGACGGCGAGACTCGATGTAGAGTGCCAGCGCCATGCGCAGACAGTCCACCGCCTTCTGCCACACCGCATTTATGGCATCCTTGTCTTCGCCCGTGAAAAGGTCGGACTTTAGCGAGCGCGTGCACCATTTCACCAGCGCATCGGTCAGCTCCTCCCCTATCTCCGGCTCTATGTAAGCGCTCTGGCAATAACGGATGTCAGGAAGCATGCCGATGAACTTCTCCCGACTTTCGTTAATATCCAGAAAACGGTTCATCTCGATGGCGGTAGTAAACAGCAAGTCGCCCTGCAGGTAGAAATACCGGCTTTCGCGCCACAAATCGGCAAACACGGGGGTCTGACTGCACGCATCCTCTTCCAGGAATACCAGCAGACGGTCCACTCCGCGACGGCCCTTGAAATACGCATCGCGCTCAAACCGGCTCACGGATTTCTCGTCGGCCTTGTCGTACCCGTCGGTGTACACCTGATTCAGTCCACCTCCGTCGTTCAGACTCACCGTGAGAATGCCGGTGCTGTTGGCCAGCGACAAGTAGACCACCGGAAGCTGACAGGCACGTATCAGACGGATTTCGGGTGTAAGGTTTTCTTTTTCCACGTAGGCCGCCGTCACTCCGCCATTCTCTTCCATGGCCTTATCGTATTCTCCGCATACCTTTTCGTAGAGTTTACGTCCAAGTATCGGCACAAGAATGTTCTCTTCTGTCTCTTCCATGATTGTGAGAAGTGACTGGTCGCCGCTGTACACACTGGTGGGCACGTATGCCCTGATTTCTTCGGTTTTCGTTACTAACATAGTCTTTGTGTTTTTCCTCAAAGTTAGCGGTCTGATTCGGTAGTTTGAAGGACAAAAAAACGAAAATACGGAGGTTTTATGAAATTTAGAAACAATTTTAATACGATTTCGGTTTAATATTGTTATTTTTGCGGTAGGTAAAATGTAATAAAACGATGAACATGAAATCTAAAAAAGTTATGAAAAAGACTTACGTGCTCATGCTTTCGCAATCTTTCCCGACCAAACATTCCCGGTCGGGAAACCCTACCGGATTCCGTGAGAAATTCCTTTCCGGAGAAAAACGACACACCATCCGGTCCAACTTTCCGCTTTGGGCAAAACGCATACACGAGGTGCAGCAAGGTGAATCGGTTATCTCCGTCCGTCAGTGGGAAGGCCGTCCGTATTTCAGCAGGCAAATAACAATAGGCTGTCTGACTGCGGAATCTGGAACAGGTATTCAGAAACTTACCTTCCAGCTGGATCGCGACGGATGTGCCTCTTTCAATTTCTTCGACATCGACGGTAAATATCCGGAACTGAAAGAACTTGCGGCCAACGATGGTATGTCGGTAGACGACTGGAAAGAGTGGTTCCGGGGTTATGATTTCAGCAAGCCAATGGCTGTAATTCAATTCGGTAAATTCAGGTATTGATGATGAAAAAGTATTTTATTGCTACTGCAATTTTTGTAGGTCTTGTGGCTTTCGTTATGGCAATGAGCTATTTCTCCGGTTTGGATTACGACATCCTTTTCATAGAATTTATGCTTACATACCTAGTGATTAATAAATTATCTGAAATACAGAACGATAAAAAAGAAAAATAATATGGCAGCGTATGACGTAAACGGGCGGTGCGAAGACTGCACATTTGCTGACGCATTTGGAAGAAGTTGCCAGCATGGGGTGCTATTCCCTGTCATGGTACTAATTGCGTTTGGAGATGTATATCAGTGTCCGAACTTTCAGAAAAAGAATGCAGAACAGCTTCAGGAACAAATTCGATTAAAGAACAATGAAAATAAATAGAATATGGATTTCAAGAAATTAAAAAGGCTACAAGAACTTGTAGACACCCATGAATGGCAAGAAAATTACGGTCTTATGGTGTGGATAGACTATTCCAATTGCCAGGAGGTTTTCGATGACATATTAAAAGTAGATTTTGAAACTTATGTAGACTGTGTGGCACAAAATACCGGTATTTGCATTTCCCATTTTGAAGATGTGTTAAGCTATTATACCAGTGAGAATATTGAGGACTTATTCCCTAAAGACGAGGATTGAAATATGCCAAAGAAAGAATTTAAAGTCGGAGAAACATTCCAGATTGGATTTATAAGGCTGAAAGCAGAGAAACCACCAAAAGGTGTAATCGAATGCTGCCATTGTTTCATAGGCGGTCTAACAAGTGATTGCCGCGTGTTCAAACAAGTAATTGGTAAATGTTCCGCATTAAAGCGTGAAGATAAAACAGAAGTAATCTTTGTAAAAGTGGAGGAATAAGATATGGACTTCAAATCACAAATAGCAACTACACGCGACCAGTCGGAAATACTTCTTTCGCTGGGGCTGAAACCGGAAACGGCCGACATGGTGTATCACCACACCAACAGCCGGGTAAAATCATTGGAATGGGAACTTCAAACAAAACCTCCCACATTGAGAGGGAAGTATTGGACACCGGAAAGAATAGCAAAACTGGAAAGCCCTTTCCATAAGCACCCGGACGGAACCCTGATGACCGGAGAGGAGATTTTCGACGCTCTCTGGGAAAAGATATTCCTGCGTGGAGTCTAGACAGGCTTCAGGAAATTATGCCGAATTACATAGACAATTATGTGCTAATGTATAATAGAGATTACCACTCACTAACAAGTGACTCTGTATTTATTGCATACGATTCACTTTATATCTCTGGAGAATATATGCACAAAATTGACTCTTGCAATAATTCATACGTAAGTTGCATTGAAATGATTAGATGGCTTATAGCCAACAATCACCTGAACCAGGAATACTTAAAAGATAAACCATGAAAGAAGACGTAGAAACTGCAGCTCGTAACTGCTGTGAAAAAGTTATTGCAGAATCTAAAGATAATTTTAAGAATCGTAATGATATTGTGACTCCCACCATGATTATGATGTATGGGACTCCTTTTTTCAAATACGGAGCTGAATGGCGTATCAATAGTGTGTTTCATGATGCAAACGAAAAGCCTGAATTGGGGCAGATGATCGTTTTATATGATAGAGATGGGAAATACGCGGTATGTACATATATGCTTGGTATGGAAATTAATTCAAAGCTAAGGTGGGCTTACATAAAAGATTTAATACCTAATACGAAAGATTGATTATGGCAAAACAAACAGTACATAGATATTCATTGAAAACACCTTCAGGCGGATGGCTTGGAGAAGTTATTCTAACCGACGACAAAGGATTTTTTGCGCTTACCGACTGGGGAAACTTTAATTTCCGGTGGTCGGCCACATCGACAGAAATCCGTGAGTTTATTTTAGGAATCGAGGAAGGTTACTTCGCACGTAAGATGTTTGAAGGAGTTTCATTTCAGTGTCACACAATGGCAATGGAATCCTGCTGCAAAAAGTTTGCATCCAATATCCTTCCTGCGCTAAAAGATGCTATCAAAGAAGAAATGTCAAATGAAAAATGATGTATGGAACCAATAATAAAATTCAGAGGTCAGGAAATAGACTCAAACAAATGGCTGTATGGCGATTTATTCCAGCGGCTTGGATGCTATCCCGAGATTATATTCCCATACATCGACGAAAACGGGAAAACGCAATATGCTGAAATAGCAGTAAAGGAAAAGACGGTAGGCCAGTTCATCGGGAGAAAAGATAAGAACAAAACGGAAATCTACGACGGAGACATAATAACTGTCAACGGAGACTTTCCAAAATTGGTGAAATTTATCCCAGAGAGAGCATCCTTTTGTATCGCCAATATTTGTGATCTGAATAATCAGAACCAATTGGATATTTGGATGTAACCTCCTATATCATGGTGGTATAAATTGGATATAGATGTAATAGGAAATATTCACGATAACCCCGAACTTCTAAATATAAATTGATTATGAAAGCAATAGAAATATACGAAACAAATGATGGTAGCAGATTCGACAAAAAAGAAGAAGCTATTAAATATGAAGAACTGTGCGATAAATGCAATTCGATAAATCTAAAACTCGGAATATTAGGACGTGACTTAGAATCAAATGAGTATATACAGCATGATCAGGAAGTCATAAAAAACACATTTAGAGAGTTTATGGGTATTGTAGCAGATTCAATACCTGATTATTCCAACATGGCTATTGAATGTGGTAACGGGGAAAGACACATGAGTCATATATGTCGAGTCATCTCTGATTATAACATTAAATGCCTTAGCAATTTAATGTTTAGATTTTACTGTATCGACTTTAAAAATGGAAAAGAGTTTCAGCAACCTTACTTCACTTCACATCAAGAAAAAGTGACAGTCAGAGTGAAATTAAACAACTGCGAAAACCTCTCCCCCACCTGCGCAACATGCAACAGCTATGACGACGGGAAATGTACCAATTTCGGGAAGGAAGTAAAAGCGGAAGATTCCTGCAAATACTATCAGTCGGACGTGATTGAATATACCTGCCAGCAGTGCGGGCGTAAATACGAAATCACTGATTCCGATGCTGGAAATCGTGAGAAATTTTGCTGCAAAGCATGTGAAAACGGATATTAATCAAAACTAAAAAAACATGAGTAAAACCAAATTATATTATCTGTTTTTGGCAGCCATGTATGTGGTGCTGTCGTAACCTTTAACAATATGATTGAAATTATCAAAGAAGGGAAATACGAAAAGAAAATAGCGACCTGCCAGTTCTGCGGGTGTGAGTTTACTTTCGATAAAAGGGACGTGCAATCCAGGAGTGATGGGGAGTTCCCATTTACAAGAATAGAAAAAACATTGCTATATGTTTTGTGCCCCTGCTGTAATGCAGAGATAAGAGAATGGAGTGATTACCAAGAAACCGAAAAACAAAAATAAATCCCCAAAACAACATTGCTATGGAATTTAAACATCAGAAAGACCTCGGTCCTGACGCTATTCAGAAATGGTGTGAGGAACTGGATGGGAAATCAAAGATAGAAATAAATGATACACAAAGGAGACTACTTTCCATTTTCAAAATGAATCATGAGATTGTTGGTAATTTCCTGAATGCACATAAAGAACTGTCTTCGCAGTTTGATTACACTTATTTCATGATAAATCTTGTCGCTGAAAATTTTACTTACAAGATAGATTATCCTTCAGCACTTATAATAAGTACACTTATAGACCGTCCGGCCATCGCCGTAATGTATGCCAATTACCTCCAGTATAAATGTTTCCAGTACGGAGTCAAGGAAATAAACATTGATGCACTGAAAGATATATTACTTTGGGAAGGAGTATTCAGTGAAGAAGTCTTGCATGAAATGTGGGACAAACAGAAATTTATATCCAGCGACAACCGGCTGCTTAACATGCTTGACTATCCTCAGTACAGAGAGTCTATCAGAAATATTAATACAGGCGATTATGACGAAAAAATAAATCAAAAAGGAATTTCCAAAATCTGTCAAAAAGCCTGGTCAAAACTCGTAGCAAAGATTAAAAAACTACTGGAATAACATATTTACCATGACCGCAAACGATTACTCAATAGAAAAATATGTGTCTGAATACCTGAAACCGCTGGAAGAGAAAGGAACCATATACAGAATACGAATTTACCCTAATCTGAATAGGATACGTTTCCAATTGAAGGAGCTGATAAAAGGACTTCCAATAAAAGCAGAAATAAACAAAAAAGACAACTCAAACACAATCAAGTTTACTTTGTTCTTTTCTGCGATTAGTTACCAGGTTTCATACGATGAACTAAAAAATATACTCTATTTCATTACAGATGCTAAAGAACGGTTAGAAGGTGAAATGAAATGGGTGAAACAGTATGATGAAAAGAGCTATCGAGTTGTTCTTGAGGAAGGAAATGAATATATCACCAAATACTTAAAACCGCTAAAAGAAAAAGGTCTTATAAAGGACGTTCATGAAGACTGTGAGAGAGATATTTGGTTTACGCTGGTAGAAAACATAAATGGGAAAGAAATATCCGCGCATTTAAAACCAGGTAAAAATGAAGACTGCGTATTCTTTTATCCCACTACTGGATTTTGCAAATACAGGCCATTGTACAGGGCCGGACTTCTAAACCCGAAGAACGACCCGCATTACACAGAGACAATTGAACAATATATCCTTCAAGGAATAAAGTATATAAAAGAACAATTTATCAAATAGAAATAAGCCTATGACCGCAAACGATTATTCAATAGAAAAATATGTGTCTGAATACCTGAAACCGCTGGAAGAGAAAGGAATTATCACAGACTTGCGGGTTATTCCATGCAGATGCCGCATCATGTTCAGACTGAATGAGCCGTCACGAGAAAACTCAATGAAAGTCATTATCGAAACAGAGACGGATGAAGATCATATCACATTTTTTAAGTCCGATGTGTCAGTAGAGGAAACATTTAGATCACCAGAACGGAGGTTTATTTATCAAAGACTGATGGCTGCAAATAAATCCATTAATGATGAACTAAACAGAAAATCAGTAAACACCGATTTATACATTACGAAATATCTGAAACCACTGGAAGAGAAAGGACTGATAAAGGACCTCGCAACGTGTAAGAATCATAGCGTCTGGTTTACGATGGTGAAAGACATTAAAGGCGTAAGCATTACCGTCAATTTAATCCCGGGAACGACAGTAGATACTGTTGCGTTTTTCCCTCTCCCTCTTGACATAGGTCGTTACGGAGTAGAAATAACATTTATCCCCAATCCGATAAATGATGACCACTACACGGAAAACCTTGAAAAATGTATTCAGGAATCAATGAATAAGCTGAAAGAAATATTTGATAACCCACTACCGGAATAAAAATAAGTAGTATGGACAATAAAGTTAAACCCAGAATAAGTGCAGTTATTACCGACTGCCTGAAGTGTCCGCACTCAAAAAGGTACGACTCTTCTCAAGGCTCAACCGGTTCAGTGCTTGTATGCAAAGAAAAAGAACAAATAATCATTAGTGATGATTATATTTATCACACAGATAAGATAAATATGAGTAACTTTATCCCGGAATGGTGCCCGCTGGATTGCTACACCGGAGAAAATGAAATTTACGGGCTTAAAGAAAAAAACCTACGTGATTCACAATGTGAAGTACCTATGGTGAGATATAATAACTAGAACCTATGGCAGAAAAAAAAGAAAATCAGCACAATTGTTTCGCATTGCGAAGAATGCGTTTTCCACCGGAAATACAACCAGGAAGGCGCTAGTTTTGGATATATCATTCTATGTTCACCCACAAATAGGGTGGTAAAGCGGAATGACGTAAATAAAATTATTGATGCACCAATAGAAATCCCAGACTGGTGTCCGCTAGATGACTATCAGGGGGATAATAAAACCTATGAAATTTTAGATACAGAACAAAACGAACAAACCATGAAAAAAGAATTTACCGAGGACCAGCTTGTATATATACGAGACATTTTCTTTCATGAATGTGACAGATATATTGATTCAGGAGAAAGGGATATGGCGCATGAAGCACTGGATATTGTCAACGTAGTACAGTCAGAATACGACTGTGACGAATACGCCGACCTGGAATCTTTTGTACTGGACGAAAGCGGGACTTATAGCTACATAGAAAAACGTGAATTGGAAGAAAGTGAAGAAGAAGCTGTCAGACTGATGATTCAATTTTCCAAATCTTCGGAACAAAACCCATCTGAGGAACTGAAAGAAGCGGTAAATGAACATTTGGGTTTAATCCATGCAAATCGAGGAAAAACAAAGCTGGATGTAGTAATGAATAGAAAAGCAAAGATAAACAGACTCATTATTCTTTGCATAAATTCATGCGAGGAAAGCGAATTAATAAGACTTGATGGCATAGCAGACTTGCTGGCCGAAAACATTTAAAACGAATAAACCATGGAAGAAAGAAAAATCAACTTTAAAAAGAACGATGATAATACTCCGGTTCTTGATCCGGACGGAATGCTTTACGAAAAGCTGAAAGCAATGCAGAACAAAATGAACGAAAAACTCTCTTTAATAATTTATATGCTAAAAGAAGAGCAACTGAATGAGGGTACAAAAGAAGCTTTGCTTGAATTGTTTCATAAGAATGCAATAGACATCCTGAACGAACTTGGATATGAAGACAGCCTGAATAAAAAGTACAATGAATACATCCAGGAAATACGCTCACTCAACCATGAGAACCGGGAACTAAGAAAACAGCTTGGCATGAAGGTATCGAACGAGGATGCAAGGGAAAGGTTGAAACTTATCACTGAATAATTTGAAGAATGGTGGCACAACGAAGGAACCGGAAATATAGATGAAATTATTTTCGACCGGTACAAAATGACAGCCACATTGAGAGGGAGTATCTTCCCTTCCAGTCGCGAAAGGGAAATAAAAAAGCAGGTAGAAATGTTGAAGCAAAAAGGATTCGATGTATCGTCTGTTACAAACTACGGGCACCACCTTACAGCCTCTGAGAAAAACTTCAATATGCTGAAAGAACTTTTCAAAAGCGCTTTCCCTCATTCGGATATTGACGAAATAAATACAGCCACCTATCTGGGAGGTGAAAGCAGAGAAGAATATGTGTACGTTATTACAAAGATTATCGTTAATTTCAATAACCTTGACGACATTAAAATCACAGAGCCATGACCGAACTGAATACTGAAAACGTAGACCGAATTTTCGCCGACTGCATGTTTTGCAGCCACGAAGAATACGAAGAATGTAAGAAAGAAGGACTTCATTTTTTTGTGCGTTCTATTCAGAATACCAACGTAAATGTAGGATTCCATACGGAACGTATCGAAAAGCACCGGCAGGAAATCAGAGAAATGTTGTTGCAATTACCTGACGGATTCTTTAAAGATAAAGGTGGCGGAGCTTCTTTCCTGCAAGCTGCTTGCGCAAAAGATGGAGAATTATGGACAGGATTCCATACAGAAGTAGAAAAGCTTTGCCTGCTTGGACTCGCTTCAAAACAGATGCGGATGCTTACACCAGACGCGGAGATATGGCCAATGCTACCAGGCGGAATGCCCTATCTGCGTGTGGAAATAGAACAGTAATTTTATACATTCATTTATACATAAAAATACAAACGGATTATGAAAGATAAAATCTTAAAAGCAATCAACTTTATTTTCCCTATTTTCGTATGTGCTCAAATAGCCTTTTCTGTTTTTTCATATTTTAACGGGACTGAAACAAGGGACTTGTTGTACAATTTTTTCATCTCTATTATATTGATGCTTTCTTTCATCATTGCACAGATAGCCAAGACATGCACCCAGTTCCTGATGATAAAGCGGATTGAACACAGATGATTATCAATCTTTTAAACGCCATTCAAGGGAACACAAGCCATGAAAAACAGCCGGAAAATAAAGATTCAAAAAGCAAAGATGAAGAAAAATCGTAGTTACGCGAGTTCAGTGGCGTAGTATCGCCACTAAAAAATCTATTAAGCGCGACTGAAGTGGCGTAGTATCGCCACTGAAAAATCTATTAATAAACACTTGAGCCAAAATCAACAAAAATCCCGACAAATCAGACGTTTTGCCGGGATTTTTCTGTGAATAAAACCAAAAAAAGAAGAAGAAAAATGTATGTTATAGCGTGGATTCTGTCTCTTCTGTGCCGGTTGCGCTACGGTCGAGCGTGGTAAATGTCTGCTGACGGATGACTATTTCTCCGTGCTTGTCCCATTTATTGAATGTATAGATGTTCTTCAGGAACCGCAGATAAATGCGCTGACGGGTAGAAAGCTGGTTTTGCTTGAGCAACTGCAATTCGCGCATGTAAGTACCTCCGGTGCTTCCGCTTTTCCCCGGTGTGCTTCCAATTAAACTAGGATGAACCCCTATGGCAAAGAAGATTATACTGGATATCTCCTCTAATTCATCTTTTAATTCGGCCGCATTTGTCAGCTGTGGCACATCCACAATTTCCACCGCATGCTGCATCGTCTTTCCGTCAGGACCTACAAACGAGTCCAGGCAGATAGTTTTCCCGTTGTTCTCGCGGCGTTGAAGGAACTCATTCACCTTCTTATAGATACTGTCACGTACAGCTTGTTTCGCTTCGGTAGTATCAGCTCCCATTTCATCGAACATCGCACGAAGGTATTCGTTGTTGATGAAAATCATTTTCCCCCACATGGTCGCATTCTGGCGGGCCATAGCCTTGTCAGTAATCAATGTTGTGGCGTAATCGTAGGTCATCGACGGGAAGATACTCCACCAGGCCGGCTGCGGGTAATAGGGTTTCAGCATCGAAGGGTAATAGCTTGGACAGCAGAACCAGGTGGTACGTTTCTTCGGAGGACGGTTCTTACTCTTTTCCACCTGACGGCGAAGCTCTGTAAGCATGTTTTCCGGCATCAGTGTGGGATAGGCCACTACATCCTTTCTTTCCAGCTTTGGCGTGGCATCCTTTCTCCACTTCTCCGCATAATACACGTAGTTGATGCGCATCCGTTCGTCCATTTCCTCCATACGGCAGCACACCGCCGGAATGTTTCCTAACTTGACGATTTTCGGGTCCCACTCTTCGTCCTTCCGTCCGATGCTGAGACCGATAGTCGGGAAATAAATGTCCATGTGCGCGTCGTCTGTCATGCACTTCAGGTAGTGAAGTTCCAGATTGTTATTTTCGCAGAACTTGTCCCATTCCTTGTCGGTCTCTTCCCAGGTGCGATAGTCTTCACGAAGCTGTTTCAGCTCGTATTCCGGTGTTCCAACCTGTGCGGTATCTTTCTGCTCCTCTCCGGAGACGGCCTGCGACCAGGTGATTGTACCTCCCCCACCCTGCTCTTCGCCGATTTCTGCTTTCTGCTGGTCAATCTGTGCCTGAATCTCCATGATGCGGTTACGAATCAGTAGTCCGGCATCCTTGAAGGGAATCAGCTCAGTCTTTACCGTACCGTTTACGTAGCGTGACCATCTGTACATGAGCTGTGGCCCTAACCCTACGGTCAGGTCGATAATATATTTGATGGCGGTCGCGGTGTACGGCAGACTTCCAACCAGCTTGTAGATGGTATTCGGCAGCATGTTGCCAGGTCCCCATGGTATGTAGCCCAGACCTGATGTCCCGGCATTGCTGACCGGCACCGGGTTTGACTGCCGGCTGTCAAAAATATCAAACGTGCCCTGAATGGGCAGCCCGCCGATGGCCCCTCCCCCTTTCATCATTTCCGAGGAAGATACAGACGGGATTTCCGACACGCGGGCCATGCCGATATACTGGTATCCACGGTCTACGAGTGAAGTCACTTTTCCTCTGAACTCCTTTATTCCCGGGTTTGACTTCTTACGGTTTGTATTTTTTGTGTTTGTCGCCATATAACTACTTAACCAATATCTTTGTGTCGTTAATCTGCAGAATAAGTACGTCGTACACGTAACGGAAATCTCCGTTTGGCATTACCAGTTTACGGTATCCCTTTTCTCGGTTGTACGAAACGGCACGCTGCACGTTGTAACATTCGCTTATCGTTCCGTCCTTACACACAAAACGTATGTCGAACGGCTTGTTTTTCCCGTCCGGAGTGCGGGCGTTCATCAGCTTGTACGCCTCCGTCCAGAGCAGACGTTTGGTCGGTTTCTTCATCTTGCGTTTGTTTTGATGCAAAGATATACAAGGTTAATATGGTAATGAAGGACAAAAAAACGCACCTCCCTTCACAGGGAAGTGCGGTAAACATAACACTGATAATGATTGTATCAAACAACATTACTTTTTGCGATTATCCTTCCATCTTCCTTCACAGGAAAATAGGACTTTGTGTAAGTTTAATTTTGTCAAAATAAAGAATAAAGTGCACACCACCGTGTGCAATAACATGGTTACTATTTTTCTCATGATGATGCAAATATATCCTATTTTCTCTGAATATCAAAAAGAAAAAGGATGAAGAACCACTGTTCCCCATCCAGGTGTAATAAAACAAAGAACATTTTCATGCTCAATTCTTTGCAAATATAATGTTTTTACCGCACATAAGCAAACTTTGAAACTAATTGATTATCTGATTTATAATAAATACTTTTATTCAAACATGCTTTTATATAAAAATACTTTTACTCTTTTATTATTTCATGCTTTTATATTTTCATTTATTTGTATTAAAACATTACTATTCTTTTGCATATCTGTATATTTGAATGTAAATACTTTTACTCTTTCATACTTTTATACTTTTATGCTTTTACTCAATTATTCTTTTATACGTTCATACTTCTATGATTTTGTACTAAAATATCTTTCTATCATCTATTTTGTATTTTCACATAAAAATATGTTTATATAAAAATACTTTTATGTTTTTATGTTACTATGCTTTTATTCATTTATACTATTATTATTTTATGTATCCACACAAAAATGATTTTATATTTTTATTCAAAAATACTTTTATGTGTTTGCACATTTGAATATTTACATTTTTGCATAAAAATATTTCTGTATTTATGGCGGTAATGAAAAAAAACGACTATCTTTGCAGTGTAATAAAACAAAAACATTTGATATGGCAATTACAATTTCTTCATTCAACTGTAAGGGTGGAGTAGGGAAGACCACTACCACCGTCAATCTGGCAAAAGCCTTACATTCTCTTGGTAAACGTGTGCTGGTAATAGATGCCGACGCACAGGGTAACGCATCTAAAATGATGGGATTCCGTCTGGCCACGGAAAAGGATGGTAAAACCCTTTACGATGCGATGACAGGAAACGCAGACATCATGGAATGCGTGCTATGCGAAAACGAAAACGAAGAAAGCTTCGACTTCATCCCCTCACGCCCAAACCTTTATAAGTGCGAGCAGGAACTGGTGAGCCGAACAGGACGTGAATTTATTCTTCGCTTGATGCTGGATAAGCTGAAAGACCACTATGATTTTATCCTGATTGACTGTCCACCAAATTTCGGAGTAGTTTCTGTAAATGCGATGGTAGCTTCTGACTACCTGCTGATTCCTATCAACTGCGAAGTATTTGCCCTGGATGGGATGGGCCTGATTACCGCAAAATACGAAGAAATCAAAAATATGGTCAATCCCAAACTTGAAATCCTGGGTTATATCATGTCACGCTACGACAAACGTCTGTCGCTTCACCGTCAGGCATACGAACAGATGAATCAGAATTTCCCTGGGAAGGTGTTCAATACCACCATCCGCACGAACATTCAGCTGGCCGAATCGCCTGCGCAGCGCATGAACGTGTTCGATTTTGCGCCCAACTGCACGGGAGCTGCCGACTACATGGAGCTGGCAAAAGAGATTCTATCACGATTAGATAACCAGTAAAACACACGATTATGGCTAAACAACGATTCAACCTGAATGAAACAATGCTCGATGCAAGGCAGGGCATTGAGGAAGCACGCGCCAACGCAGAAAAGGCAGGGGAGGAGAGTGCTGCGACTCAGGAAAAGGCAGAAGAAAAGACGGAAGAATCTCCTGCTACATTCACTGCTGAAAACTCATGCGTTGAAGCAAATAACCAGGAAGAGGAAAACATCCGTCCGGAACAAGAAGCTGCGCCCGATAAAGAATCCGTGAAAAGCGAATCACCCGCAGTAGAACGGAAAATAAACGGCATACGAAAAAGAATTAGAAAAGATGAAAAAGAGGGACGCATCATGCGGAATGTCTATCTGGACGAAGACATGCTGGAGAAGCTGGAAGACATTAAGAAAAGCATGAACAAAGGCCGTAACAAGGAAAAGAAAGATACCTTGGTGTTTGTCATCGACCTGCTGAATGTAGCCGCGCAGGAGTTCATTGACAAATACTACAAAGACATCGTGGGGAAATAATTCCGCACAATTCATACACCGAAAGGGCAGGGGAGCAAAAGCTTCTCTGCCCTTCGCTTTTTGAATGATGTCACATTTCTATCTCGATGGCCGGATTCCATTCGTCCGGATCAGAAAAAGTGATTCCTGTATTTCCACTGAACAGACGGCAGATGGCGTTTGTGCACCGGTTCCTCAGAAGCGGAACGCCGGAAGCCTGTGCACCATAAAGCATTTTCCCGTCGGCTCCCAAAGCCTCTATTTTCAGCGCCACGTCAAATTCTTCCGACTCTGTAGGAGTGAAGGAAAACACGGAGAAATAAAGCCCGCTACGGCCCGCATACTCGTCGCCTATCTCCCAGGTAATCGTATAGTCGGATGCGGAATCCGCGTCACCGTTACCGGTAGTCACATCCAGCGTGCGAAGATGACCGCCTACCGTCATCCGTACCGATTTCACCGAGGCAGGAAACGCATCTTTCACGGTAATCATGGCACGGCTTACTACGCGCTTCATTTGCAGTTCCTGACTCGAAGCCATATTCTCGTCCACTTGAAGAGAAAAATCCTGCCAGAAAGTCTCAGTTACTTTCTCAGGAGTATATTTCATGCCTTCCATACTTCCTCCGGTACTGCTGTGAGCCAGGAAGTACACATGATGCGCTCCATACTTCATGTTCAGGGTAAGGGGAGAAGGAAGCGAAACGGTGTCCGCCTGCATCTGCTCGCCGTCCATGTAATCCCAATAGGAGAGGGTAGTGGCCAGCTCGGCCAGCGTGCCGGCACGTGAATTATTCCACTGGTTGATGTCTCCATGTCCGATTTCCATAAACACCGGAAGGAAAGACACCCTGCACGTTTTCTCACTCGTCTGCTCCATATCCGCCGGACGGGCGATGTTTTCCTTGCTGCAAGCCGCCATAATCAGGATGGCAGCCATGCAAATGCTTTTTGAAAAATTCATGTTGTTTAGTTTTAAGTTTATACCATAATTAACGCACGTCCGGAGTTTCGTTTCCGGTTTTGATGGATTTTTATTGTAAATTTTATACCTTTGTGTACAGATTCAACAACGCCATTTTTCTTTTCTATTTATTATATAAATACAAAGTTCGGAATTTTCACCCCAAAAGTTCGTAGTTTTCTCCCCAAAAGTTCGGAATGTTCCCACCTAAAGTTCGGATGTTTCACCCATTTTCACATATAAAAAAATGTAAATCAACAAGTTATGTATGTAATATATCTATTATATAATATATATTATAAGATACGATAGTATATTTTATATATATAAATAGAATAATATCGGACTATTAGTGATATAAGATATTATGATATATAGATATACGTTTTATTATATCAATGAATATCAACTAATTAAAAATGTAAAGGTGAAAAACTACCGAACTTTAGGTGGGAACATTCCGAACTTCCGGGGAAGAAGTACCGAACTTGAGGTACTAAAATACCGAACTTAAAGGGGGAAACAACCGAACTTTTTATATATGTGGTGCAAATTTACCGAACTTTATGAATTGAATGAAGTCAGTAATAATTTCCAATTTTGGAAATTTTATTGTTTTATATTTCCGCTTTTGGAAATTATTAGTATATTTGCGTCAAAATATAGAATATATGAGATTATTGATAAATGAACGTATAAAAGAATCTGGAATAACAAAGTATGAACTTGCCGAGAAATTAGGTATGTCGGCTTCGAGTTTGGCGAAACGACTGAACCGTCAGGCAAAGATAGATGTCCAGTTTCTTGAAAGCCTTGCAAAAGCTTTGAACATATCTGTTGTATCTCTTATGGATGATGATGCGTCTGAATGTGTCGCAACCTACAATGCGGACGGATATACATACGAAGTAAGGCGCACGACAAATAAATAATGAAAATTTGCACCTTAAAACTTATGAAACATGGCTAAGAAAGTAAACCCTGAATCGGATAATGCTCTCGTAAAAGAACTCCGTGATGTGGAGTTTATTAAACAACCATATCTATATGCTATGATTGGAGCGGACTTTACTTTGGTTCAGAGAAGTATTATGATTGAAATAATGAACTCTCTTCAAACACGATTCAATGCTTTCCTGAAGCATCAGAAGTGTGCGGATGAAACCGGGCAGCTTTCTCTTTTTACAGAAGAAGAACGGCATAAGGAAATGATGACGTTTAAAATCAGTGCCGCTTCATTAGGTGTAAAACCTAATCAGTACGGAGAATTGCAGGAAGCGTGCGATAATCTGTATAAAATTCATTTTTCATATCTGGAATATGATAAAAGTACCGGTACGTTTATGAGGACATATGCCAATCTGTTTTCAACAATTTCTATGCCTGTTATGCTTAATTCGGAATACAAATACAAGTATGAGCACAAGGATGAAAACGATCCGGATAAAGGGAAAAGACGACGCTCAAACTATATTGTAGCCCGTATGGATATTAAGGTGTTGGAGTATTTGTGTAATCTTAATAACGGACAGGGGTATATAGACCATATATATCGCATAGCACGTATAAGCAAATGCAAGCGTACTCCCGGTATTTATATCTATCTGGCAAGGTGGGCAAAAGACTTCAGTAAAAAAGCTGTTGACTATGTGGAACTTAAAAAGTTTCTCGGAATAATTACTCAGATCGTTGAAAAGTCAGAGGGAGGGAAAGCTGAAAAGAAAGAGGTTGACAAGTATCCTAAGTTCAGTAAATTCTGTAAAGAAGTAATGGACCCGATAAAGAAAGACCTAGACCGCCTTGCAAACGACAATCAGGTAGAGTTCTCGTTTGAGTACGAGCCTGTATATAAAACTGCTGTAAAACGTGGAGATCCGAAAGAAATTCTGTTTAAAATAAAGCTTAGCGGACTGGGAGAGGAACTGCGCAAACAACGCAAGTTGTTGCAGGCTCCTGCGGACATCTGGAATCTGCTACGTGGAGAGTTTAAGTTTACTGACTCGGATATAAAGGCTTTGTCTGATATGCTTCCATCCGATATGACAGATGCCTTTCGTCTTGAAATTATGACCTTAATTGAGAGGATGAAGAAATTGAAGGTAAACAATAAGAAAGCATACGCAATAACATCTTTGCGTAACTATATAATGCAGAACAAGCCTGAAAATACTGTTGCTGAATCTGCTGATCCATTGTCGGAAGGCTCGACTGAAAATACGCAGTATATAATTAAGGTTCCTGACCCTAGTAATGAAGACATGGATAAATGGGAGAGCTTCATGGCCGGGATAAAAGATAGGGTAGGGAATATCGCTTTCCACACATGGTTTTCCTGCATGAAGCTGTATTTTATATCAGAAAAAAATCTTACTGTATTAGTTCCGACTCACTATGTATATGAGTATCTTGAAGCTAATTATATAGATGCTATCAGGGCTTGCGTAAAAGAAGTTTTTGGAGAGCATACTGAATTAAGTTACAAAATAGGATAAACTTTAAAACATCTGATTATGAAATTCAGATTATTGTTTTGGTAAAGGCGCAAAACTGCTTTATGAAGTCAGGAAATAAAAAAAAGAACACATGAAATGTAAGGAACACAATACAATTAGAGCTTGTGATTTTATTCTGAAGTTGAAGAAGATAATAGCTTCTTATGAATTAAAAACTTATTATTTTGGATGGGATAACTACTACCATATCACTTTGATGGAGGATGGAATACGACTGGTTGTAGCTTCTAGTTGGTATGATCCGGATGATGACGTAGATTTACCAGATTTAAATGCTAATGTATATTTTTATAAAATAAAAGATAAAGACATTGTTTTGTGTGACGGAGATGAAGATGATGACGGATCAGATATTCTTTATCCTATGGAAAATGCCGATAGATTCTTGAGAGAATTTGAAAGGGTTCTCAAAGAATTTAGTGAATATAAAAGTAGTCCTACTGTTTCTCTTGACGAAGTTTATACTTCAATCACTTTAAAGCCGAATGGATTTGTTTTATCTATTGACGTAGAGGAATTTAGAGTATGGGATGAAAAACAAAGATTTAAACGTAGTAAGGAATATACTTGGGATGAGTCTAAATGTAAGTTTGGTGAAATATCACGAGAATGAATAACAAAATAAAAATCCCGGAACGGAAAGCACCGTCCCGGGATTTTATTTTCACTCCACATAGTCCTTCGTGTCGACGCAAAGCTCTACTTTTTGTACATCGGTCAGTTCGACGAAGACCGCATACCAGTTGTTCAGGAATGGGCCGTAGGTAGAATAGTGAAGCTCCTCCGTTTCAAGATTTATGTTCCGGAAAATATTTCGTTTTTCCTGCTGCTCACGGAGCCAAGCCAGAAACTTCTGCATGTGCATCTTCGCTTCCTGAATGGCTTCGTATGACTGCTGCTTGTCGGTAGGATTCATATTTCCCGTTTTAACGAGAAAATAAACCACGTGCACAGGTTTGTCCAACCCTCCTTTGATTGTTCCGTCCTGGGCAAATTCGTAGCCCACACAAGGCGATTTCAAGTCGGGCAGCTTGCTCATGAACGAAGGAATAGCTACAATGTTGTCGAAAAGGAAAAACCGTTTGTTCTTTCCGGTTTCTCCGGGCGTATGAAGCATGGGCTTGTACTTCGTGGCCCATTCTTCAATGATTTCTTTTAATTCTGTCATAATTAAAATTTTGTGGGTTTTCTTATTTCTTTATCCAGTAACATTATAAATCCGATAAAAGCAAAAGCCAGTAACGAAAGCCATATTCCCAATTTCCCTAATTCAGCATAAAGTAGCATGACTATCATAGCTGCTGTGATAATTCCTCCCAGAAGATTAGTCAGCTCCGATTCTTTTTGGAACATGAGGAAGACACCCAGAAGAAGGATAGCCAGTTCTATTCTTATCTGCTGGAGAAAATACATCCCTACCAGCAAGAACGTGTTCGACAATATTCTAATTATCGTTTTCATTTCATCCGGAATTTATAATCACTTCGTTTAAACTCGTCCTGGAAAGAAACCAGTACGCCGTTTTCGATGAAGTCCTGATAATAGGAAGACACGAGCACTTCCAGTCGCCGGAGCTGGTGACGCACCTCCATGGCGATGATAGGTCGTGACTGGCGGTCGCCTTCTTCTTTCCATATCTGATAAAGCTGGTTGAAACGGGCATCCTTGCTGCGTTCCACATCTTCGATGGGCTGTCCCGCACCGACACCCATATCCACGAAATACAGGTAATAGTTGAAGAAGAAGGAAATCTTCTTTGTGTCACCTCCGGCTCCGTTGAACACCTTGGCATACATTCGACGGTAAGCCTGCCCGGTGCTACGCTTAGCGGCCGGCGTATTGCGGTATCCGATGTACGGACCGGGGAACCCCCCCGGCCATACATGCTGTGTCTCGAAGTTGGTCTGAAGCTGCCGGATCATGTTGTTGGCCCAGCGCGTCAGATCCAGAAACTCCTCTTTGACCGCCTGACTGATGGCTTTCTGCTCTGACATGGCTTATTCTATGATATGAGGGATAAACTCGCTCATGTTGTCTGTTACTTTTGACGGCGTTTCGCGGACACCTATACCGGCAGAAAGCCCTCCTATCACCCAGGAACCGATAACCGGATACTTACCGTCGAAAGAAGGGATTTCCGCCAGTTCCTGATATACATAGCCCTCTTCGCCGTAGTCACCACCAGTCTGTTCGATAACCTGTCCGTCTTTTACCAACGTGACATTTGCGCCTTCACGACTGAACACCGGCTTTTTGCAATAGTTTTTCATGCCTGGTGTCAAGTGGTCTGTGCATTTCAGTATGTAGGGAGAATCCGGATAAAGCTCACCCAGGATAGGGAGCATAGCCTTGTTTGACATCAGTGATTTCCACATAGGCTCCAGCCAGAGAATGTCGGCCGTACATCCTTCCTGACTCTCGTTCATCATCCACTCCCAGGGGTAAAGCTTGAAACAGCATCTTATTCTTTCTCTGGATGGGTCGTAAAACGCACCTTCGTCCAGGTTGAGCTGTTCCATTTCGATTTCTGCCGTGTTCAGTCCGGCTTCCATGGCTGCTGCCACCAGGTATTGAAGGGTTTCTTCGTCTTCCACATTCTCACGGCAGCACACAAAATGGTAACGCTCCATTCTGTACCGGTCCTGAATATCCTTGAAACTTTGCACCAGGCTTTCGTGGATAGCATTGAACTGGTCGGAGTCTTTGAACACATCTTCCTTCCACTGCCATTGTACGACGGATGCTTCGAGCAGTGAGGTAGGGGTGTCTGCATTAAACTCCAGCAGCTTGGGCACTCCGTCAATAATTGCGAAATCAAAGCGTCCGTAAAGAGAAAGGTCGTCTCTTTCCCATGACTGGCGTATGGCGTGCTCCATTCCGGCAGGAATGCAAAGCTTGTGGAATAGGTTGTAGTCTATTACGTGTTGCACTGCGTCTACATACATGGCATAACACATGTTTGTAGCTTTTTCAATTTCTTCGATTTCCTTCATGGTGAAGGAATAGTAGGCATTTTCTTTCCAGTAGTCCGTGTGGAAATTAAAGCCCATGTTCTCTATCTTCTTTTGGTAGTTATCTCTCGGTTTGATTGCTATTCTTTTCATTGTTAATATGTATTACATAGTTGATAAGTAAAGTAGACAGGATTCCGAACATCCCGATGCCTCCCAGACTGACAAACACCGTAAAGATCCTTCCTCCAGTTGTAACCGGATAAAGGTCGCCGTATCCGATGGTAGTTACCGTGCAGTAGGTCCACCAAAGCGCATTCTCGGCCGTGTTGATGGAACCGGAGTCATGTTCAAAGAAAAGGATAAGCACCGGACCCGTCATCATGAGCAGCGTAAAGAGGATGAAGAATGCGAACCTTGCTGTCTGTATGGAATTATGGCGGCAGTAGGTGGCAAACCGGTTTACGCTTCCTGCAATTCTTATGACCTGAACCAGACGCATCAGTCGTAATGCTTTCAGTCCCGGAAGCCAGCCGAAAGGAATGCTTGCTATCAGGTCGATGAAATTGCGAAGAGCAAAGCGTCGTTTCTTTTCTGCATGGACAAAGCGGTATATCCATTCCGAAAGGAATACCACGCAGCATACGTTGTCCATCCAGGACAGCAGTCTGCCCATTTCCGGATTTATGATGATTGACTCCTGAAGAATGAGTGAGAACACCACAAATACGGTCATGGACAGAACTACCATTTCAACCGGTGACAAGTTGATGTCTTCGTCCATCAGGCAGAGATTGAATGTCCTCGTCCGGTACTTCCAAACACAGCTCCCTTACTGGTGCTTTTACTCCCGGAAGTGGAGCTGCTGTAAGAGGAGCGGGAAGGAGTGATTCCGGAGCTTACGCTGGCCGGCGGAGTGACCTGCACACCGGAAGAGTTGGTGTAGTAACCCTGCGACGGATAGTAATAGTAGGTATTTCCTCCCGGACTGGACATCATCCATCGCATCAGCATGGCATTATAAATCCAGCTGTTTCCGTTGCTGTCGCGATACGTCTGGTTGTTTGTCGGATTTTCAGGAAGCATGCTTCTGTCTCTGTTTGTGGAGCAACTGCAGCTCGAAAAAAATGCAAGTGTAAGAATTGCAATAGCGCTTGAGTATTTCATTTTTCTGATGGGTTCTTTAAGCCGCCCAAGGCTGGTTATACGTAGTCTAATGTTTTTATACTTTTATGTTTTTATGTAAAAGTAGTTTTTCTAAATTACTTTGTTTTCTTTTAGCCTTTTGTTCACTTCCTCATACACGGAATAGAGCATATACTTTTCCCCTCCGCAGCGTGTCATTCTTCTAAGAGACATGTGTAACGCAGACAATCCAATCCCGTTTTTCCTCGCACATTCAGCTACTGAATAATAAACTTCTCCTGTTGACAAAGCGATTACTTTTTTACTCATGCCAGGAGGTGATTTCCGGTTAGGTCCAAAATTGCTGTTGGAGTCATTAATCAGTCTTTTACTGAGTTCTCTTGAAATCTTACGTCGCTTTTCCTGTAGTTCCTTTGGCCAGTTTTGGAATGACTTGATTAATTTATGACCTTTACAGAAGTGACCAGAGTCTTTTTCACGGTGCTGATTGAGACTAAATTTCAAATCATCCATACGTTGCTCTTCATATATTTTTCTGAAGTCCTTCTCGTAATACCATTGAAGCCCTTTGCATATAGATTTTTTCCGGCAACTATTACTGATTGCATGTCTACTTCTACCGGATTTTTCTGTTGCCTCTTTAATAGATTCAAAATACCCGACCACAGTCCCGTCAGGATTTACCGCGACTACTGGATGTTTACTACCTCTTGTGTATTGACTGTTCGATGGCATATTTTTGTCAAATTAAACATAATTAGGTTTATGTCAAACTCTTTTTTATCTGATTTCTTTTTCATACTTTCATGATTTTATTCTTTCAGGCAACTTTGGAATGTTTCCCAGATATTCTTCTGCACAAAGCTTCACAAAGGACGCGAGCCATATTTACCTCTACGGCATTTCCGATAAACTTCTTCTGGTCAGCTTGTGTACCGACAAGAATATAGTTTTCAGGGAACCCCATAATCTTTTTCAGCTCGTCTATGCGAAGCATACGCATCTTTATGTCTGCCAATCCATACACAAGCATAAATTGCTTGATTTTTACAGTCATCGGGCTGTCTCCATTTTCTATGCAGATACCTATGCCATCTTTTGTGTTGACAAGGTAAGGAGGCATTTTATCCATTCTTGCTATAAGCGTGAAACACGGATTATCTACCGAACCGCCTGCACTTGCAAATTGCGGATTCATCAGGAAGCTTTTTCTTTTGCATGTAACTAAGCTGTATTTTGGATTTGTTGTGATAGCTCCTAAAGGCTTTTCTATAGATGCTGCGCTTGAAGCTCCAAACTGCTGGTCGATGAATACAGGTGTCAACAATGCAAGCCTGTCTTTTGTGGTCACAGTCGGAGCAGGACTCTCTACCGAATGGTTGTTCCCGTTACCGTAGTATGCTGTGACAAAAGCATGATGATCCTTGCAGGTAATTGTTCCGGCAGGTTCTTCAACAGAAATATTCTTGCTCTCAGGATGCCCGCTATATTGCTTTGACAGGAAAGAAACCTGCACTTTTGCAAATCTGTTTGCGGTAGTAACCATTCCTACTGGTTCTTCGATGGATGTACAAGTGTCTTGTGGTCTTACTGTATTGTAACGGGAGATAAAAGCGTCTTTACCTCCGGCCACAAATTTAATCAGACCGGCATAAATACGTTCAAGTGTCTTCTCCGCCAATGGTTTCTTTCTGGGAAATATGCTTTTACCTTCGTCCGTGAAGTCCAGAACATCCTTTACCGGATTCCACTTTTCAAGTCTTCCCATCATATCCGTTTTACCATCCTTACAGTGTGTAGCATCCGGAAATACTATAGGAAGACCACGCTTAGCAAAAATGCCGAAAAATCTCTTACGGGTAGTATATGCTCCATAATTAGCCGCATTCAATATCTTCCAATCGAAGTCATATCCGTATTTCTTTACGTTTCGTTTCCACTTCTCATAACAACGTCCTTTATCTTTGCTTACCGGATGGCCTTTTTCGTCCATGTCTCCCCAGCTCATAAACTCTTCCACGTTTTCGATTTGAATATAGTCAGGGTTTATGGCTTCAATGTAGCGGAAAAGATGTTCGGCCAGTGTCCGGCTGTCTGCATCGCGAGGTTGTCCGCCTTTTGCCTTGCTGAAATTGGTACATTCCAGCGAAGCCCATAGAACTACATACGCATCCGGATATTGCATTTTCATCTTCTCTACATGCGCGACCAGTCCTGAAAGCTCCAGCGTTCGGATGTCCTCTGTGAAATGAAGCGCGTCCGGATGATTTGCCGCATGGCTGGCGATGGCATTAGCATCGTGATTTACGCAGGCTATTACTTTTGCGCATTGTGATTCGTTAATGCGCGCATTTTCTACGCCGGTAGAAGTTCCTCCGGCTCCACAAAAAAGGTCGATGTATAATAAATTAATCATTTTATCTGTAAAATTTGAAATGTGAGTGTGTACCCTTCGGACGCACATTCCGGTTAAACTTTGTATGGTACTTCTTACCGTTCTTCCGGGGTACGTGACGGTTCTGACCGACAATACTGAAATAAAACGGCACATGGAGTGAGGTATGGCGGTTGCGATTGGCTATCTCATACTGGCTCTCAAATATTTCTTGTCTGCGATAGTATCCTCTAATAACATGGCTTTGTTCGTCTACAATCTGTTGTCTGAAAAATTCAAAACCTGTAGTTCCACTGTACACCAAACCACAAAAAGAATCATACATATCTGTATAACTTTCATCAAAGGTTTTTCCAGAACCTAAATCTGTTCCTATAGATTTATAGTCCTTTTCTTTAGGAATACTATCGGCATACTTTTGAAGTGATTCTGCGGCTAAAGCAGTTGCATCACTAAATTTACTTACCGCTTGAGCCACACTATTTACGGATTCCATAAATAGAATTTGCTGTTCATTGATAAGTTTTATAACAGCCTCTTTTATCCTATTCTCAGGAAGTTTACTTGCAACGGAAATAACATGTATGGCCTCCAGAACTTTTTCTTCGTTCAGTTCCGGATATTCTTCTTCATCAGGGAACATACTTTCCTGATATTTGAATCCAAGCTGCGCACGCAACCAGTCCCTGTATTTTTTATTTCTGTTCCACATAAATCATCCACCTATTTCACCTTTCAAACGCTTGATGGTAAGGTTTCTCACCTTGATGGTTCCTTCCTGCTCGCGGACTTTTGTTTGGAGCGATGAAACCCGGCATTGCAATTTCTCCACCGTGGGCGTGTTGTTCCGCTCATAGTTCAACTCTGCCTGAAGCTTTTCCACCTTCTTCTCCAGCTCCGCCGTGCGTGCCTGTTCGCGCCGGTAGTCCCGGCAGAGGTACTTGAAAAGTATCTCTACCGGAATGTCCAGTGCCTTATTCCACTTTTCCATCGTCTTCCTTCTGTTTGATGTACCAGTCGAACTCTTCCAGCGGCTTCTCTACCACAGAAATGTAGTCTCCATCACGTTTCAGCACGCCTTTGTTGATAAGCTGCTGAATGAGTTTCAGACCGCTTCCGTAACCGTAATGAATATTCAGCACGTTTATCGGGTCAGTATTGATACATTTCTTTCCGCCCTTTTCTGTGATTCCTAAGTTGTGGCATACACGAGCGGCCGCAGACAATTTCTCATAGTCGTATTCCTCGAACTCGGGCTGTACTTCAGATTCGGCCTGATACGGATATACGTCCATGATGGCGGTTTCGGCTACGGAAGCTATCACGTAATCGGCCATAGTACCTTTCATGCCTTCGTCCAGTTTCTTCACCGCATCGCGAAGGTCGGCAGCCTGTACCAGGATGTTGGTGGCTGTCTTCTTCTCCGCACCGCTTTTCTCGTCAATAGTAATAAAGTACAGTTTGCATTTGTACCAGATGCCGGCTCCTTCCTCGTCGGTCGGGAATATCTCGCTATAGTTGGCCCGTTTGATGTCGGTCACTGTGAACTCTCCTGTAATAAACGGCGTGACTTCTTCAATGAGACGTGCTTCGGCTTCGGTAAAGCTGAGTGCATCTACCAGATAGGGCTCTGTCACTTTCTTGTTCATTCCGTTTTCCGCTACCTTTTCGTAGCGGATTTTTCCTTCAAACCATGTGTGCATCATAATTTGTCCTCCATTATTTTTTCGCGTTGGGCAATCATGGCATCGGCAAAATCATAGGCCATCTTAGCCAACCATTCCTCGTCGTATGCTATCACTGATTTATATTCCAAACCAAATAATTTTTTAATCTTATTTTTAAAAGTCATGTATTCTGATACATTTTTCTGCATCAATACCTTCATCGCTTCCATAGCGATGTGGTCTCTGCTGATATTACTTCCTGCCATAGTTATTTTATAGAATTAGATAATAATTGTCATTATTGCGTAAGTAGCTAAATCGAGAAAAGCATTTTCCACTTTTTCTGATTGTGATTCTGCTTCTTCTTTATCCAGCAAAAAATAGATTTCTTTAATCTTTGATTTCAGAATTATTCCAGCTATCGGTGTACCTCGTAGAGCAATCATACGATAAAACTGGACATTAGCTTGATATATTTCTCTTTTAAATCTTTCTTCTATTTCTTTTTCTACAATCATCTTTTCATGATGATATTTTTTGTAAAAAAACAGCAGGAAGAATATGGAGTGATTGTAAATTTTAATCATAGAGGAAACGATATCACCATCTTCCTCAAAAGAATTACATTCTTCATAAAGAAACTTCAGGAAGTTTGGCATACCAGGGTGAACTACTTCCTTCGGAAATCTTATTTCATCGGATTCCATCTTTTCTTTAAAAGATATTTCCCATGAATTATCGGAACATTCCCATACTCCACAAAAAGGATTCTGGTAACTTGTATGACCTTGATAAATAAAACCTTTTCCCATATTTTACTTTTGTTTCCTGATCCAAAGAATTGTCATCACGCAGTAGTTGGCCAGGTCGAGATAAGTATCTTCCAGCTTTTCGTCCTTCACCTGCCCTTCACCATTATTTTTAATCAGGGAATTTATTCTCCGAATTTTGTCACCGATGCGGATTTTAGCCACCAGAAGTCCGTCTTTGTCCATTGACTTTTCAAAGGCGTTTCCATAGTCGGCATTCTTTTTGCGGTAAGTGTAAAGCTGTTCTTGACTGATTTCGGGCATAGAAAGCGTAACTTGCGCATAGTGTTGATATGCAGCACGGGCGATGCTTGTAATATGAAGCAAGCCTTCTATCCGGTCTAAATAGGTAATATCATCCTTAAAACATGCCTTGAACAAATTTCCTATTCTGATATGATAAAGATTAGGATCTCCACCTGCCATTTTATCGTAAGATACCAGCTCGTGCAGCACCTCTTCAAACTTCTCAACCATTTCATCCATAGTTTCTTCTACAGGATTCTCTGGTTGTTTCTCTCCTTCTTCGTTATCATCAGGTATATTTACCGGTTCAGGCAGTTCTTCCAGAAAATCTTCCGGAACGTCGACTATGTTCCGCCCCCACTGTCCTACCTCATACCAGAACACTGGCTTCCCGTCCTTGTGGAGCTGACGGGTATTATGCACTTTGTATATTGCAACCTGAGCGTCTGAAATACGTTCCAAATCATATTCTTCCAGATGATAAATGAGGGAATCATTCACCAATTTAAGCGCGTCGTAGTCTTTCAGCTTTACTATCTGCCCGACACTGAATTTTGATACGTTAATTTTACCTTCCATATATGTTGCTATTTTAGTTCCTGATGGTTGTTTATTGCCTATTATTTTTCTGAAATCAAGCTGTGGAACTTCGGTTATATCTCGGATGTTTAACATATCCTGTTCTTTTTTCTCAATTAATGGCCAGAAACCTCCGAATAGTTCCATCATATTTCCAGCGTCTGATTTCATATCAAGGAAACCATTGAGTATTCTTTTATTTATTTCAGGAGGATTTACTCGTTTGTTATTCCTTTTTTTCTTCTTTCCCATCTTCTTCTGATTTATCGTTTTTGTCGTTATATACTTTCTCCATCTCCCGGAAAAGACGTTTGTAAACCTCCGGGAGTGTGCCTTTCTCTTTTGTCTCACGTAAGGAAGCAAACAGCACGTAACGGGGGTCTGCACCCAGCATATTACCCACGTCCATTACCAGCGGACCGACGGCTTTCTCTGCATTGGGATAGCGTGCAATGTCGCCCATTGCCTCCAGTTCCAGCAGCCGGTCTGTTCCTACACCTGCCATGGAAGCAAACTTTTCGCGGGTATATCCGCGCATTTCATACAGCGTTCTCACGCCTGCCCCGAGGTTGAGTTCGTATCGGCATCCGTCTTTTAGCGCGAGCTGACTCACTTTGACCGTTTTCAGCATGCGGAGTGTATGCGCCATTACGTCGGCATCCGCACGCGCTATGTATTCTGCCATAGCCTTCTTTGTGCCAAACACGTTGTACAGATAGCGTAGGGTAAGCATACTCAGTGTGCCGTGATTGCGGTAGACTTCCTGACGAAGCTTTCTGAGAGTAATGGATTCGTTTGTTTCAGGTACTGTGCGGATATGGTCTTCCAGACAGAGGTGACGAAACTTGTCAATCACGCTTTCGCCTTCTGCCTTTGCATCGGGCAGCATTTCCATGACATCGTACACCTCATAGTCTTCCGATTCAGGAAGAGGGAGCGAAGCGATTTCATTCAGCAGCATACGCACGTTGTTCTTAGTGCTCATGCGTGCCATCAGTGTGCGGTAGTCTTGAAAGCAGAGCCCTTCTCCGGCCATCTTCATGCGCAGACTGGCGATGACGTATTCTATAAACTCTACCTGTAGCGAAACGATTCCGCTCTCCACCAGTTTCAGCAGGTCGTCTTTCACCAGCTCCATCTGGAACTGTGCGGTCAAGGTGCGCACATCCGTTCCCTCCTTATCGGGTATTTCAATGTTTCCCACCATCTCACGCAGCATATCTTTCACCGCAGCCATCATCTTTTCGTTGTGCTGGCTTTTCTGCCGGTTCACCTTCCCTACTCCGTTGAGCAGACCGTCCACCTTCCGGCACATGCAGTCGTAGAACTCGATTCCGGTGGTACACATCATGGCCACCATCTCCATGTTCGATACAAGGTCGCTCTGGCGCACGTTGCACTTGTCGAGTGCATTTTTGGTAGCAAAATAAATGAGGTTGATTTTTTCTCCGTAGGTCTTCCAGAATATGTTCTGAAGCTTCTGTGTCAGTGTGCCGCCCCCCCTAATAAAACTTCCTGAAAGCCCGGGGTGGATGGTTTCTGTAAAGGTACGCACCTGCATGGCATCGTGCGCATTGCATCGCTTCATAAGGTCACTAGACAGATTTACCAGTTCGTTGGCCCTGCGCTTCATGTTGTGACGCATCAGTCCGCGTTCCTTCAGGCAGGAAACCACTTCGTAGATGTATTTCTGAGTGATATTGGTCATCATGATTTCCACCATGAGCAGGTGGGCGTTCAGAATGTCTGCACTGGCCATGCGCTGCTGTGCAGTGTAGCGGTCAAACCGGTTTCGTTTGACGGGAATCATGGATTTCGGACGGCTTATAGAAGCCGTAAGCCCTATTTCAGAGCTTTTCCCCTTCATGGGTGAAATGGTGGAGGGAGCCTGCAAGAAAGGATTGTTTCCCAGATTCCCTGCCGGGTTTGTAAATTCGTTCATATCGCTAAATGATTAATCTGTTCGTATTAGAAAGGAAGATCATCCTTTTCGTCAGTCATGTTAAGCGTTCCCTGCGTAGGCTGCTGTGGGGCCGCTTGTGCCGGCTGAGATGGTGCAGGAGCAGAATCCGGTGCTGACTGACTCCCGAAATCGTCGGGCGAAGTAGGAAGCGGAGCAGACGATGATTCTGCCTTCCGCCCTAGCAGACGGAAGTCGCGTGCCCATATTTCGGACACATAGCGTTTTTCTCCGGTTCCTTCTGCCTCGTAGCTTCGTGTGCGGAACTCTCCTTCCACATACACCTGCGAACCTTTGCGGGCCAGCTGGCTGATTATTTCGGCCAGATTGTCCCAGGCCACAATGGGAATCCATTCCGTATATTCCTTTGTCTCTCCATTTTCCTTGTTTTTCACTTTCCGGCTGCAGGCGATGGAGAAACTTGCTACCTTGTGTCCGCTTTCCAGCACTTTATAATCGGGGTCTTTCCCCAGATTACCGATGAATGTACATTTGTTAATCATATCGTTTCTTTTAATCTTTAAACTCTAATTTCTGTTGCATCACTTCGTCTGCATAAAATTCTTTGAAAGACTTCTTGCTTATCCACCATTTCAGGGCCATATCAGGATCTTGCAAAAGCGGTTTGTCCTTCCATTTGTTTTCGATCAACCATTCAATTGTTTTCCTCCAGTTTTTACCTACGTGCGGGAAATCTTTCATTTCTCGCACATTCTGTTTGTGGTTCGACATGGGACACATGATACATCCTATCCGTTTATACCCTTTGTCATACAACTCGCAATAGGGAATGTGCATTCGTTTCAAGTAGTCCCATACATCCTTTTCAGTCCAGTAAAGGATAGGAGAAACCAGAATTTTGTCTTTTCCTCCGACGCATGTCACCATCTTTTCCTGATGCTCGCTCCACTGGTCAAATGTTCCGGAGAATTTACGGTCTCCCGTTTCAATTTCATTTCTTTTCTTCCGGTTCGTGCTCTCCGATTTTCGTATTCCAATCAGAGTGACTTTCCCAGCACCGGACATTTCCTTAAACTCTTCGCAGCACCATCTCACAAGCCGGGTCGGAAGACATCCTTTCTTCTTTGCCATTTCGTAGATGCTCATACGTGGTTTTATCAGTCCCACATCGGGATAGTTCTTTTTTACGAAACGTATAACTTCAGGTGGGTCCACGCTTGTAAGGTTCATGTGAGCCTTGAATTTCACCCCCCCCCCTGTACGGCAAGGTGATAGAGGGCCTGGGAGTCTTTCCCACCAGAAAACGCCAGATAAAATCCGTTTTCTGGGTCCATTCTCAATGCCATCTCTTCACTTTTGCGAAGAAGGTTAATGGAGTATTCTATTTTTTCATCTAGTGTCATTTCTTTTAAGATTTAGTCCCGCGCGGGGGAGTCGAACCCCTGAAATGTGAATTTGTCAAAACTTTTAAACTAAACATTATGGAAAACGTGCGCCGACGCACTTCACGCGGGAGCCATTTTATTCAACTTGGCTATTTAGATAGTTATTTCGTGAGTTTAAGAAATTCAGGAACAACACCGTATAATGGTGTCTTACCGTCCCATTTTTCAATAAACTGCTTTTGAAGAATTTCTTTAGTTAAACCACGGCTTTGAATCAAAAGCTGTTCTGTACGAAGTTGTTCCAGTTCGTTACGCTTTTTTTGTTCTTCAATTTGCTGGTCAAGAACGGAAATATTGGTATTTACTTCGTTACGACTGTCTATCTTTTCTCTTACTTTATTTGAAAATTCAAGCTGAGCAGAGAAGCTTCTCAATTCAAGACCTCTATCATTAAATTCTTTCCTTACTATTTGTTCCAGATTTTTTTCAAAAGCAAGAGAACCTCCGTCTGCCATCAGACTGTCTGTCTTATATTTTCTGCTTTCTTCTTTTATCAGGTCATACATACGTGGCTCAAGTATATTATCTTCAAGTGAAGTCATAAAATCGTTTCCTCCACCGATATGCTTGTTGTCGAATACTACATCTACCGCACGACTCTTAACAACCTTATATGAATATACCGGACATGCTGTAAACTCTGTGTTGTCCGCAGCTTTTAAAATAACCGGCTCTTGGAAACCTCCACGTTGGTCGAACAGCGGAACTTGAAAAAGTTCTGTACCAGGCTCCCATACAGATACTTTACCCGATACAATCTTGAAGTCTTCTTTCCCATTTTTACCGTAGTTTTCCATTAATACACCTGCATAGTTAGGTGCTACACGAGAACATGCGGAGAATAATACTATTCCTATTACCGCAATAATTAAATTAATCGTTTTTTTCATAAGTTTTTTTGATGTGTTTATAGATTAAATAAATAGATGCTAGCAGAGTCACGCATATAACTGCAATGCCAAGCCAAGCTGATACATGATTGAAAATCCGGTTCCCGATAAACAGGCCGGAAGCTATGCAAATTGCTTTTATAATTGCTTTCTGCTTACTTGTAAGTTTGATTTTTGTTTTTCCCATTTTATTTGCATTTCATTACATCACAAAAATTTTCGCTGTACAAATTGTCTTCCCCAGGATTTCCCTGAAACCATATCTGAATACCCAGGAATTTCGCCACCCTGAACTCGATTCTTGCTCCACGGCTTGACTTCCAGTTCTGCTGCAGGTAGATGTGACCGCAACGGGAAAGCAGCAGAATGTCCCACACCATGTGCATCCAGTACGGGCGCGATGGTTTCAGTCCGAGAATGATAGGATTCACGGGAGTGAAACCCATCGCGGCAATCTCCTGATCTGCATTTTCAAAGTTCTTGTATGCCTGCAGGTAGGAAAGACCGCCTATTTTACCGGAGTTATAGCATTTTATGTTTTTCTTTGCCATGTATTTCAGGTTTTACAAAGGGCTCCGCACGGATGCGGAACCCTGAATTTACAAATACCTTTTATCACCCAACATGTCATTGTATGACATGGCAAATGTAACAATTTTCAACCGAAATCGCATTAAAATTGTTGCTAAAATTCATAAAACATCCGATATTATATGGATTCTTGCTGATGTAACAGATGCAATACGCTGAATAAGTGATAGATAAATGCCGTCTTTGTCTTTTATGGTAAGAACGACGCTTCGTTCTACTCCTTTTTTTGGCATTCCGGATAGATATTTCGGGCTCTTTTCCTGCTTCAATCCACTCCATGAGTGCGGCCGCTGTGTACGACTGTTCGAAGCATAGAACGTAGGTCCGGTTGGCGAATGTGAGCATAGAGTAAGGTTTACCAGTTCAGTAATGAAAAACGTCTGGAATGTTTGGGATGCAGCATTTCCATTTTCCGCAGTCGTTCGTCGTCAATCACCACATTCGGCACATCGCACGAGTCGCAGGATGGTTTCATCACACGCACAATACCGAGCGCGACGGCCATCACCAGCAGACGCTCGGCTGAATCGAGCGTGGCCCCTTCGTATCGGCTTCCGTGACCGCGTGCCAGAATCCATGGAGCGCCTTCCGGACGATTGCTGTAACGCATCACGCGAGGAAGTCCCTTCACAGCCGAAAGCACAAACATATATTTTTCTTCCAGCCGGCTACGGCAAAAGGTATGCGCACCTTCCGTAAGTCCCGGAACGGTTACGGTTTCTCCGCATCGCTCGTTTGTGCGGTAGGTGGCATACTGGTATATGTGGTTTATTGTATCGGTGGTGACGTTCATGGTTTAAATAAATCTCCTTGTATCAGTTTCCCGTTTGCGGTATTAATCTCATTCATGCACTCCTCACGGAATCTATTTTCTTGCGCATCGAAATAATCTTTGTCTATTTCTGTGGCATAGAAATCAAATCCCATTTTGTAAGCAGCTATTCTGCTACTTCCGCTTCCAAGGTGAGTGTCCAGAATCTTATCACCTGGCTTAGCAAAAGTACGTAAAAGATAAGCATACAGGTCGATTGGCTTTTGCGTGGGATGAAATTTACCCTTGTCTGCTTTACCTCCCTTATTTGATATGCTTATATGCTTTGCTGGTTTATTAAACGATGTCCATGCAAATTCGCATTGAGAGAAGTTTTCCCAAACTTGTTTTTTGTCCCAACATACAAAACATCTTGTTGGAGGAAGAGGAAAGTAATTACCTCCCCAAATAATCTGATTCTGGCTTACGCGAAACAATTCATCAAAGTATTCCTTTGTAGGACGGATGTCCCATCGCTGGATATTTCCCCTGTTTAGACACCTGTTTTTAAGTTTACCTCTTCCATGTGTACTTTTTTTGTCTAATCCGTATGGAGGGTCCACGATGGCCAGTTCAAAAAACTTGTCGGGTATGGACCGCATGTATTCCATGCAGTCCATGTTATATGTTTCGCTTATTGGCATACCACTATCTCACTACAAGATTATTCTTTTCAACCAGATACACACAGTTTATTTGAGCCAGGCAGTCGGCCAGCGGAGTGTGTCTGTCCGCCACCTTCGGAGGAAGAAGACCTGCACTATCCAGAGCATCCATATACGGACGCACATCGCGCACTTTCCGGAAGTTCCACGGAAGCACTTCTTCGTCGCATCCGTGCACGTTCAGGTTATACCATGAATACATGGAACGAAGCATAGCCACGTCGAAATCAAGCTGAAGACACCATAACGTGAAGTCGTTCCCTTCGTCCGTAGCAGCTATAAATTGCATGAAATCCTCCAGAAAATCTACCAGCGGCGTTTCTGCTCCTTCCACAAATTCGCGCCGTGCTTCGTCCGACTGCATCATCCACCATTTCAGTGTGGATGCTTCAACATTAAAACCGTATCGGATAGAATCGGTAAGGTCTATTTTCCACACCTTCTGTCTCCCGGTTTCACCCGTCTTCGGGTCAAACTCTACGGCAGCCACTGAACGGACCACGCTTCCAGGTGTCCTTCCCAGTGTTTCCGTATCTATCATTACATGCTTGAATTTCTTATCTCCCATAATCTTTCATTTATGTTGAATCAGTCCGTCTTTACCCACACGGCGTTTCTGGTCTTCCGTAGCTTTTTCTTTCGGAAATCTTCCGTGCCATTTTCCTGGAATATATCTTGCGTGATTTCCGGTTTCGTCAAACTCTATTTTACAGCATTCCGAACAAAGCGGTTTCCATTTGTACGGCAGAAGACTTTCGTCCCATTCTGCATCTGGCGCAAGTCTTGTCACAATGCTCCAGTATTCCGAAGTGGCGGTGTTGTCCACGCACCCGCATTTTGCACAAATAAAACATCCCATGTCAATCCTCCATCATTTGTTTTATCATTTTCAATAGTTCTTTAAATGCAGAAACAGTTATTCCTATTGCAAAAAGAATACTCCATCCAAAAGCTACACTTAATGTTGTAAAAACTATTCAAATTATTAAAATCTATTCTGTTTTTTGCATAAGTCACGCAACCCTGAAAGGACTGCTGTACCTTATCGGACGCAACAACCGCCCGCTACCGGTTATCTGACTGATACAATCAGAATCACCGACTACTTTTCTTAAAATGTTTACTGCTCCATTTACATCGGCATTGATGTATCTGCCTGTAGAAGAACGGAACAGTCCACGTTTTACTCTCTTTCCGAGATACGACTCATGTTTCCCGATTTCTTCCTTTGCAAGCGCATCACACTTTGATGTATAGGATTCTTCATTTTCCACGAACCGTATTCCAGCCATTCCACATTTATATTTCAGATAGGAAGCCAGTCTCGCAAACGGAATCTGCACGAACTTCTGATTGTTGCACTTTCCGATGTTTACAGACTGTTTCCAGCCCGTATTGTAGCCTACAACTAAATTTCCTATCCTGTTTTCTATAAGATGATTCACTATCATGCGGCTGTATTTATGAAATGCGTCCTCAAAATATTTGTCACGTTTTTCATAAAGACCCTGCATACGTTTTGTAGCTTTCTTTATTCCTTGTCTGTCCTTTATACTTTGCAGTCGGGCCAGCTGGCGGTTAAAGTTTCTGTTATAAGACTTCAGGAACTTTCCGCTGTAAAGGAAACTTCCATTATCAGTTACCATTGTGGCAAGATTGTCAATACCTAAATCTATTGAAGCATATCTGGTTTTATCCAGATTTGCATCTTTGATTTCATAACGGTAAACTATTTCCACTTTCAGTTTCTTGCCGGAAGGAAGTATCCTTACCTGCTGAAAGTTCTGAATACGTTCCTTGTACTTATCCCATTGAGGAATAAGAATTTCCAAATCTTTTGCAAGTCGGATTTTCCCATTTTTTATAATTGCCGACTGATTCGGATAATACAGGTTGAACAGGCCGCTGCGCTTTCTGAAAGACGGTAGCTGCGGCATAGCCTTATATTTGGCAGGATTTGTTTTGAAATCCTTTATAGCCTTGCAGTATGCTTTTATGTTCTTTTCCAACACCTTTAGTATTTGTTGCGATACCTGAGCTTTCAGGAGCCTGTAATTTATCTCTCCCTCAAGGTTAGGCGTAGTCTTCATCAGCTTATCCATATCGGCATACCACAGCCATTTGTTCTCATTCTTGAGAGCCTGACGGAACAGGTATAAAGCCTGATTGTAGAGGTTATTTGAAACCTTGCACAAGTTTACAAGCTGTTCTGTTTGCGGTATGTAAAAGCTATAAATCAAGTTCATTTTTCAAGTCCTCCTTTATGAGTTCCATTTTCTTTTTCCGTCTTCTTGAATACATCTTCATAGCAAAGCTGTGAAGCATTGATATGATATCGGAAAAGACTTCCTTTTCATCGTCCTCGGCGGTGGATTCGGTTTTGTTGATTACAATAATCTTGCAGTTGTACTCCAAAAACAGACGTTCAAACATATCAAAGGATATTCTGCTGAAACGGTCTTTGTACGTAATGTATATGCTGCTTATTCTATAATTCAAGACATCTTCCAGCATCGAGCGGAATTGTTTTCTGTCAAAATTCATTCCGCTTGCTATATCCTTATACACTTTATCTACTTTCACCCCATTCGCATTACAATAGTTTATAAGAGTTTCTGCCTGATTCTCGAGGTCTCTTTTCTGTTTAGGAGTTGAAACTCTCGCATAAACCACATTCACACGATTTTCAGAAAGTCCGGCTTTTCGATATACATCTTCTTCGTTGTAGTCGTACTGCTTGTTTGTCTGCATCACTACACGTATATCGCCATTCTTTACATATTTGACAAGCGTTTGCCTGCTAATATTTAATATCTTTAATACCTTTGATGATTTCATATCACAAATATAGTCTTATAATATGAAATATCAAATATATTATTGAATAGTTTTAATGTTTTTCTGTACTATATAGCAACCAGAAAAATATTAAACGGATTCATTATTTCTTTTGTATATAGGTTTTTCACGAAGCACATCCAGCGCCATGTCGGCCTTTCGCACCATGGCCAGCGTTTCCGACGCATATAGGTCGCCGGCAGCCATGCGTGCCAGAAGTATCTCGCGGTATTCCGCACGCGAAACTACTTCACCAATTACCGGAGGCTTTCGGAAAAGATTCACCTGATAGCTCATACTTTCTTCCGTTTTGAATCAAACTCCTGCTGGAGGATGGTTTCGTATTCCTCGCCCAGCGGATAGCGGCTGCACAGGTACGCCTTTCCGTTGTAGATAAACCACTGAGGAGTGTGCTGGCGGTTTATGGGAATGCCAAACGCTACCCGGAAATCGTCGGAGGTCACGTCCGGCAGGTCCATGATTTTACGTGCTATCTCCTGCCCTTTCTCGTTCTGCATATTCGGTATATATTCTCCCTTACCGATAAACTGGTAGGCAAAAAGGTTGGGAACTCTATGGAACTTCAGGCTTCCGATTCCTACTCCCGGGAACAGCCGTCCCGGACGGTCCGTCCGCGATTCAGCACCCAGACAGGCGGCAAGTTCGTTGGCCGCTTCCACCGCTCTATTCCCTTTCTCAATCAGTTCCTGAATGCAGCGTCCGCGATGCGTGTTCGATAGCGACACCTTGTAGTAAAATCTTTTTTCTTCCATGCCGTTTTCAGATAAATTGTTTTATAAGACTAATGATTCCATACAGGCAGAATCCTGCTACCAGTACCATGCCAATCAGGATAAGGCATCCCTGCATGGCCATCTTCTTAAATTCATTCATAATCCACTCCTTTCTCCAGCGTCATGCCGGGAATGTAATACATTCCGCAGGTGTTCAGTTTTTCGAGCGCCGTCTGTATGCTCTTCTGTGAATTATTCACGTAGTTCACCAGATAAGCTTTCTTCCCGTTGTACATAGCAGGAATGAATACCGGCATCACCTGGTTCCACGGCAGCACACCTCGCGGCACATTACGCATCAGGCAGTCGTCTGTGGGAATTTCCTCGGCATCCTTTGGCAGATGTTCAAGAAAAATGTGTGAGTCGCCTTCCTCGGCGAGCGTAGTAATAAGGGGATTTTGCAGTTTAGAAAACAGAGCTTTGTTAAGCTCCCTGCGTCGTTGGTTAGTATAGATCATTTGCCCTGTTTTTATGGTTAATTCATTGTTTTTCTTTTGCATGGCAAATGTAACAATTTTAAGCAAGAATCGCATTAAAATTGCACTTAAAATTCAAAAAACCACCGATTCGCGCCTGAACTGGTGCTGAATATCAATTAATTGAGGTGTATGTTTTATCTTCTGTTTTCCTCTTCAATGTTAGCAATCATTTCCTCGTAAACTTGCGGAGTTGTTGCCGGGTCCTCGGTGTCGGTCGTACCGATTTGACGTATCACCACCTCACAGCCCAGGAAGTGAGCCATGCGCAGGAAGTTCACTATGTGCGTGTCTTTTCCACGAGAGATGTCGCGGATAGCTTCGTAGGAAACGCCCGTATCTTTGTCGGCCGTCATGAAGTGAACTCCGCAAATCTCCGCACGGGTAAACAGGAATTTACCTATTTCCTTGGCCGATTTAATGGCGCTGTCCGGATAACGCGGAGGATTTTTCGGCAGATTCAGTGCACGATGAATGTTGTATCGGCGGTATCTTACCACCAGATAGCCTGCAAAAAGCAGGACGCAGATAACTGAGAAAATTGTTGTTCCGTCCATAATTTTACTCTATTTCATTTAAACTTTCAATTGATTCTTCAATGCTTGAGAGAGCTTCTTCCATGTATTCTATGTACTCTTGCATCCGCTCTCCTTTTTCTGATTCCTGGAAAGACTCAGGTAGATTGTCAAAGGCTTCCTGTTCTTCATCTTTGAGTTCTTCAAGTTCCTCATATACTTTTCTCAACGACTCTCTTAGGACTTCGATTTCTTTTCTTCTTTTCTTATTCATACGTTTATAATTTAAAAATGAAGAAGGCCGGCGGGGTATTACTCTCCGTCGGCCTTTGTCTAACTTAAAACTCCGCTTCGCAGCGGTATGAAATTATGATAAACCAGACTACATCATCATACTTCCTCCTTCGTTTCGAGTGTGCATCCTAACCAATCTTTGTCCTGATTTCTTCTATTATCCGACTGCACTCCTCTTTGGATATTTTCCCTGAATACGTTTCATCTACTTCCTTTTCAAATTCTTCCATGTTTCCACGAAAATCTTCACAAGTAATTTCCACTTCATTTTTTTTAGTCCGGTAGGCATGTATGTGGCTAATGAATGGACCTGAAAGATTGAACCCGCAATGGCTTTCATTGTCCTTTATCTCGGCATTACCACGTATCCATGTAGACCCGTATACTGATTCGTTGTCATCTATCTCAGCATCATATACGTGGGCATTCTCGCATATTATAGTATTGCCACATACAGTGGCAATACCACATACATGAGCATTACCATATACATTAACATTACCATATATATGAGCACCGCCATATACGTGGGCGTTCTCATATATACTGACATAGCCATATACCCAGGCGTCACCATATATGTTGGCACCGCCATACACTTCAGTATTACAATGTATGTTAGCTCTATCGTAAACCTTAGCGTACCCGTATATTTGAGCTTCTTCATGCACCTCAGCATAGCCATACACCTGAGCATTACCATATATTTGTGCTCCGTCATACACATCGGCATTGTCATACACCTGAGCATTACCATATATTTGTGCTCCGTCATACACATCGGCATTGTCATACACCTGAGCATTACCATATATATTTGCTCCGCCATACACACCGGCACGACCATACACCTGAGCATTACCATGTATTTGTGCTTTATCATACGCCTTGGCATCGTCATACACTTGGGCATTACCATGCATTTGAACTTTATCATACACCTCGGCATATCCATACACCTGGGCGTTCCCATGCAACTTTGCATCACCATACACCTCTGCGTCATCATATACCTTTGCGTTATCATATACCTGGGCATTGTCGTACACCTGAGCGTCACCGAATACCAGAGCATTGTCATGTATCCAGGCATCACCTTCATGGCTAAGGTTGCTTTCTTTTTCAATATAACCTCCCAAGTCGCCTTCTTTGGCATACTTAAATGATTTTACGCATTTAATTTGAAACAATTTCTTTCCTCTTGCGAGTTTTATGAATTTGTCAGTCAAAATAAATTTCTTTTCCATATTCTATACAGTTTTTACCGTGTGTCTCACTCTTTAATTAAACTTGAGAAGGCTTGCAGAGATTTACACCCTGTCAGCCTGATTATCTAACTATTTCCTTCCGCTTCACAGCGGCAGGAAATTATGATTATTATCATTTCAGAAAACATAATCCGCAACGGTATTCTTTCTTATCTTCCGGAACTTCATATTCAAGCAGGTATTCCGCAAAGAAATCTTTCGCTTCCTGTTCAGTTCCGTTTACATCTTCACAAGCGCTGTCGTCTAAAATTATTTTCCCATCACATACAAGACGGTAATATCCACTTATAGACTGTTCGCATTCAAAATTCTTTCCTGTTGCTTTTACTACATCCTCAAAACTAGCTCCCATGACTCTAAACAGTTTTTCTCGTGTGCCTCACGTTTTATATTAAACATTTGTAGTCCGAAAGAGTATCACCTCCGCCGGACTTGTTCTAACTTAAAACTAACTTGTGGAATTATTTTATAAACGCTTTATATGTATTCCCCATAATTCTAAAAGTTTGACGTTGTAAATATAGTCATTTTTCACAAGTAGCCGAATGAAAATCACTTTTCATACGGCTGATTTACTAACTTAAAAACTAACGCTTCACAGCGTGACCGATGGAATTATAGTATCCAATCAATTTTTTCTAATTCTTCTTTCTCTTTTGGAGTTAATGAACACAGAAAATCACAATTACTATAGTATTTACCATTTTCTTCCGGATCTAAAAATGCACTTTCAGAAGCACTAACTATTTCCTGTATGGCATAATATAATTCTAAACTTATACCAGTTATGTTTACCGTCCCGTTCTTATTAAATCTTGTTCTGCTCATAATTCTTTTTATTTTATAGTTACACGTCGGTTCCGGATCAGGATGCAAACCTGAATCCGGAAGTAGGTTAGATGCGCATCATGTCAAGACACTGTTTTTCGGTAATACGACCTTTTGCAAAGCAGTAATGAAGTGCAGTATAAGATATTCGATATAGTTTACGATCATGCTTTATGCAAAACTCTTTTCCGCTTAGCATATCAATAAACTGCATGTAATCTGTCATTGTATTGAATAGCTTTTTCAGACAATTCTCTATAGTCATGGACTTTACAATAAGTTTCCCTGAAGGATTTATTCTATCTGGAACTCCATTTATTACTATTTCTGTCCCATGTGACTTGAAATCCAGCAAGCAGTCTTGAATGTCATATATCTCGTTTCCATTCCCATGATAATAGAAAGCGAACTGATTAAATTTGCTTTGCAGACCATTTTCTATAATATAATTTGCTATTCTTACAGCTTCACCTTTAAGTATTGTTTCACCGCCAGCTACTTTCTCGATTAAATTCTTTTCTACTTTCATAATTCCAAAATTTTAGTTAGACAATGGTTCTCGTACCAATCGTTTAAATCGGTACGAAATTTTCTTAGCGAGCTTTTTCTATTTCCTGGTTGTAATTGTTTTGCAGAAAATACATGTCCTCATTATAAAGTACATTCAGATAATTCAGTATTTTCTCCTTACTTCTTACTTTCTTTAGCTTTGATATGCTACCCATTCCATTGCTGTCAGTTCTTACATCGCCATTTTTAAATATTAAAAGAATACATCCTGTACATCCTTCCCAATCTGTTATGATTTCTCCTACTTGGAATTTACCATATTCTTTTACTTCGCTTTTATTGGCATAGTGACGAAAATAATGTTTCTCAATATTTATTACCATAATTCCTTGTTTTTAAGTTAGACTATGTATCCGGAGGGAGTTTCACTCTCCATCCGGATTTTCTTAGCAGGAAAAATCATCTTCTGTAAAATTGATACCTGAATAGACTTCATATATCATTTCATCAGAGATAATACTGTCAACTCCGACTAGTTCGTCATAAGAAGTACCTTCTCCCACTTCTTCATTGTTTTGCATGAGATAACTCTGTTTGAGTTCTGTCAACTGGCTTCTGTTTAATTCTGATACGTGCATGGATGTTAGTATTAATTTATTTATAAAGGAATAATTCATTATTGCCGGGAATATATACATTACCGTTTTCTAAGCATAAGAACAAGTCTGAATAACTGTTACCTGATGCTTCGTAGAACTTATCGTAATTATATTTTTCGCCTTTACTCCATGAGTAGGTACTTATACCTAATTCCCGGTCAGAACTAATTCTTCTGCAAGCTGCCTCGAAAGACACATCTTTCTTACCTAATGGACGAAATGTATATCCATTGTATTTAAAATCTTTTTCCATAATTCCAATAATTTTAGTTAGACAACAGCAACCGGAGGGAGTATCACTCTCCCCTCCGGCATGTGATTAGTCTTTGTTTTTCCGAGCAAAATCTTCAATGCGTTTTATCTCTTCAGGAGTAAGTAGGTGCTTATACTCTTCTTCGTATTTTACTTCATGTCCAAAGATTCGAGCATATTCTCTATAGTCTCCATGCTCTTCCATTAATGAATCACAGCATATCCAGCAACCTCCTGGGAATACAAAGCATAGTTTTTTAGCTTCCGGATTTTTATTTATGACTACCAGGTCATTATACATTGGACTTTCAATTTCAAAATCCCAATATCCAAGAAACTCATCAAACCAATTTACTTTGATGTTTGTAGTGATTAAATTGTTCTCTATTGAAGTGACCATAAATTTTTTGCGGTCTTTTCTGATATAGGTTTCACCTACTTTAAAGAAGCAATCTTGTGTCATAATTCCAATATTTAAAAGTTAGACAATAGCATCCGGAGGGAGTATCACTCTCCCACCGGCATTCGGTTAACTCATGGGAATGTAAACGTCTTTTGCATTTGGATTCGGGCGATAGATAGTCAGCGTTTTGCCATCGTTATGAGCAAAGCATCTTACTTTGCTACCGTTGCACATATCTTCTACAGGCTTGCATCCTTCAGGAAGTTCTTCAAGCTTCCAGAAATATGCGCTTTTTAGAAACTGATTTGCATAATACTGACCGGAATCATCTTTTCTGTAAGTAAGTCCTACATATCCAGCCCATTCTTTAAATGCCTTGATAGTATAGAACTCTTTAAATATGTACATGAAATCCTGCATAATTACTACCTTTGAATGTCTTTCTTTCATGTAGTGCGGACTGTTGAAATATATTTTATGCTTAGGTATTATCTTCATGTTTTTTTGTCGGAACTTCTTTACTTTTACTGTAAAGTAAATTCCTTGTCTTGCACCTGCTCCATAACAACCCCAGGTCCAGAATACGCGGTCTTCATATCCAACAAACTCAAAGTTTGAAGAATGAATATGAGTAAACGCGCCACCTGAAGTTGAGAATGATTTACCGTTTGTCCATGAGCTTCCGCTTTCACATACATACATCAATCCGAATTTATCTACACTCTCAACCAGCGCATGATTGTAAAAGCTATTGTAATTTACAAACTCTATCATATCTCCTTTCTGCGGCTGCATAAGTGATTTATCATAGTGTGTAAAAAACTCTTTTTCCACATCATTTGCTATCTGATAGTTGCTGTTCCATTCTTTTTCGGTAGTGTAATATCCGTTACCATTCCAACACATGTTTGACTTTTTAAAATCTTCTAATGTCATCATAATTCCAATAGTTTAAGTTAGACAATAGACCCCGGCAGATTCTCAAAAACCTGCCGGAATGTTTAAGCTACACAGAAGTAGAAATCACCCTGATGGCGATATCCGCTGGTAAGCAATGTCCTGGAGTATGCTTCGTAGTCGAAATACTGACCAAACTCAGTTTGAAGTTCTTCAGGCCATTTCATTTCCGCCATATAGGTGGCAAACGCTTCTTCAGAATCAAATTCCCCTGCGTATTTATCTCTGAACTTTTCTACGAGCTCTTCACCGTCTTTGATACAGGAATAATCCACAAAGTACATATCAAGAAACGTAAAGAATGCTTCTGTTTCTGTATCATCCATATCTTTTGCGCACTGAATGATTCCGAATATCAACGGATTGATATAGCTTTCGTTTATCATCCCGTCCGGTATGTTTGAGTAGTCCTGATACATAAACTCCGGCTCTTCCTCGTCGCTATGCAATTCCTTACAGGCTTCCATAAACTCATCTTTTGATTTATAGTCGGCCAATTCCATCCATGCGCCAGCCAGCGAACCTTCATTATATTTCTTATATGTACCTACATATACGCTTGCTCTGATTAATTTTGATTTTTCCATAATTCCAATAATTTAAGTTAGACATAAAAGAAGCCGGAAGCAGTTTCAGGCTGCTTCCGGCTGGATATTAATTGTAGACTCTGACTTTTTTTACATGCCATATACCGCGTAGAAAATGACTGTCAAATTTCGCATTCTGTATTGAGCGGTACGGACCGCGTTTTGCACCTCCGTTACATAAGTCCACACATACCAGGTAGTATTCATAATGATATTTTCCCATAATTCCTTTGTTTTTAAGTTAGTAATAAGAAAGCCTATGCAGATTCAATCCGCACAGGCTTTTTGTTACGATGCTATACGCAAAGGGAACAGGCTATAAACATAACCGCTTCCACCTCGATACGCTATACAGTTGTGAGTATCGAAATATTCCCATGATTGCATGTCAGGCCAATATTCTTTATGCAAACGTTTTTTATAGAAATCTCTTAGTATGCTTCCGATATTATGACCCCATTCATCAAAATAATAATATATAGTATCATTTTCTTCGTTATACCAAAAATATCCTATTTGTTCGTCAACACAAATCATATCCGGATCACCTTCAAAGAACTCTAATACATCAAAGTCTTCATACTCACAGTCTGCCCATCCGTTTTCTTTACATATTTCGTAAAGCTCATAACTGTCTTCTGTAATAAGGTTTATTGTTCTCATAATTCCATAGTTTAAGTTAGATATAGCACTGATTCCTGATATAAACAGGAATCAGTTTTGTTTAATAACGTAAACCTAATTCTGTACATTCTGACGGAGATATAGTTTTGTAATTTTTTTTATACCTACCAAAATCGTCATTATGACAAATTTTTCTTGCATGTTTCCTGTCATATGAGTAGCACACATTTTCGCTTTTTGAGATAAATATTGCGAATTTATAGGCCAAATATTCAACCGATTCCTTATTAAATGTGCTACTCCATGTATTTACTACATACTTAACTTTATTATCATTGTCTACGATAACAAGGTATTTGTCTTCCCTGTCCCATACATAACCGATTTCTACATTTACGTTTTTACCGTTTACATCTAAAAGCTTCATAATTCCTATAGTTTTAAGTTAGTAATCGTGTCTGGAAGTACCGTAAAGTACCTCCAGTATGGAATTAATACCCCATAGCGTCGTAGTACGATTTGTTTTTTACGTACTCTCTCGCTATTTCGTAGTCGCTGCAATTTTCGCCAAGCTTTGCGCTAATACTTTCGTATGCGCTTTTGGGCATTACATAGATAACCTGTTCGCTCCAGTCGGAACGACCGGCGAAACACAAAGCCACGAATAAAAACACGCAGCACAGAATGACTTTCATTTTCTTTTTCATAACTCAAACTATTTAAGAAGTTTGCAGGCCGTACACCGGCAAAGGTGAACGGCCTGATTTTAATCATTAAGCATAGAAGCTATTGCTTTCTGCTCTTCCTGGAATTTATTCCATTCTCTTTCTTCTTCCGCTTTCCGATTCATTCGATATGAGCTGTATCTTTGTTTTTCCAGCACGTCCATACTTTCATATTCACGTACAAACTCCCGGTGAAACTTCAATGTATCTGAAACCTCATAGCATACACCATCTTTGGCAAGACGATAATTACATTCAGCTTCATAAGCTTTTTCAAACTTTGTAGCACATGAAGTAAAAACAGAAGCACACAATACGATTGATACGGATAAGATGATAGTTTTCATAATTCAAAAAGTTTATAGTTATACATACAAGAAGTGCCATGCACCCGAAAGCGCATAGCACTACATAGGTAGGGGTTTTCCGTACCACCCCCGAAGCTGGTTTTCGTTGCGTTGACGCATACCCGCCTATATGCACCATGATACACTATTTGCATAGCGTTCACGGATACACTTTTCGCATAGACGACCTTTGCAGGGAATTGCATAGCAATCCCCATACGCGCACCGCCATACGGCCATACAACCGCATGGAGCGTTTAATTCATAGGTACGGGTACACGTACCCCGCCCATGTCCATACATACGCATAGAAAAGTACGGATCTGTTCCGGCTAACTACTCCGGCATACACCCTGATTTAAAGGGCATAGCATACCCATACAGATTCCATACGGACACGGCGCACCCTGACTGATCGTTCAACACGTTGCAGGACACACCGCACCCATACGGGTACAGTTATGCCATAGAATTATGAATTATGATTTCGCGGCCCTGGATACCGTCAGACTCTTGGCCTGGATAACTATAGGCGCACACGTGCACCCCTATATGCAACAGTAGCACACGTGCCGCCGTATTACATAGGTAGGTATCTTTTTTGCCGGCCGTATGAGATAGAATATATTTTTGTGGGTGTCCGGGAATCGGACCCGGACGAATACCATACACCCTAAAGATTAAGCCGCGTCTACAATACGTTCTGCAATTTGTTGCAACATATCTTCAGAAGCGTCTAAGAATTCTATTTTTAAAGCTTGCAATGTAGCGTTTATCTTAGATTCACGTTTTTCTGCTTTCTTTGTTTCTTTTTTTGCCGCTTTCTCTTTTGCTGCTTTTTCCAGTTTTTCCTTTGCCTGATTTATTTGTAGCAAACTTTCTAAGCTTGCAAAAAAATCGTCTTCATCGAATCTTATGGGAACGTATTCGAAATATTTTTTCCCTATCTGGACTACTTTTAATTCGTTCCCGTCCAATGTTTCAATATCTGATAATCTTTTTAATTTACAGAAAACAGGCAAACCGTCTCCAAGCTCGAAGCTTAGCAACATAGAAAGATCAACTTTCTTTATACCGTAAAAATCTAAGTATCTTTTGATTTTTTCCTGATCACGGTTTTTGTTTATTGTATTCATAACGCCAAACGGTGATCTATTAAGCTTTTTAGTTTCTTTTTTAGCTTCGCGTCTCAATACTGATTTAGATACATTTGTTTTCATAAGTCCATAATTTTAAATTAGTAATATAGTAACGGGTATCGACTATGCACGACCCGGGAGAACATAGTTCACCCGTTAGGCTACCTTTCGGCTCCTTTCCCGTTATCAATATATTACTATCTCATACGGATATTATTGTTACAGACTAACCGCGCCGCGTGTACTTTGTTCCGTTTGCTTTCGTGTGTGGCTTGCAAACTATGCAAGCCGGGAAAGTATCAAACTATGATAGTGAACAGGATCACCAGCCGGAACGCGGATCACGTTTATACGGTATTTTTTCAAAGAACGTTTTTTCTTTCTGGATATTTTGTAGGAACGGAAAGAAAAACGTATCTTTGTTTTGCGACAAACGAAGAAAGTTTATCTTTCTTTTTCCCGGGCGGGTATTCCTGTAATACCCGCTTTTTTTATACCTTGAAAGAACGTTTTCCCGGGTTTTGGGAAGCCCCGGAGGCTTCTTGTAATCTTTGTTTTTTGATTACACTACAAAGGTACATAATATTCTGTATTGTGCAATAGTGGTGCATTAATTTCTGTATTTATTTAACCGTTATTTACTATTCAAACTAAAACGAAAGGTTTATTTACATTTACCGCGCTTTCTGGTGTCGTTCCTCCATGGTGAGGAACGCCACCAGCAGCCACCAGCAGCCACCAGCAGCCACCAGCAGCCACCAGCAGCCACCA